>ERZ779877.2009-NODE-2009-length-15685-cov-5.595329_pt1 | contig 15685 bp, 12 predicted proteins | sample MGYA00511556_ERZ779877 | MGnify/ENA primary metagenome ERZ779877 (study PRJEB29588, sample SAMEA2159338) | human gut metagenome | biome: human gut; feature: human-associated habitat; material: faeces | place: Denmark | collected 2008/2010 ...
GGCGCTTACCGATATCGATCTCGAAAAGTTTATGAAGATCGAAGCCGCAAACGATATTATCCCGACGGAAACCCCGGATCACCGAAACCCGAGCAAATACCTTTTATACAACGACTGCGTGGGCGGTATGTTCGACTATACCGTGCACGAGGGCGACGGCAAGACTTATGCCGAACACGCAAAGGTATTAAAGTCGATCGAACGCAAGGCGGGCAGATATTCGTATATTTTCGCGACCCAGCGCGCGCTTTGCTCGGTGCTTTCCGCCAAGGTCGAACTGGGCGTAAAGGCTCGCGCCGCGTACAAAAACGGCGACCGCAAGGCGATAAAAACGCTGGTAAAGGACGAATATGCGCCGCTTTTCGCCGCGCTCGAGGACTTTTACGCGTGTTTCCGCGAGCAATGGGAGATCGATAACAAGCCGTTCGGATTCGAGGTGCAGGACTATCGTATCGGCGGGCTTATCCGCAGAGTCCGGCACTGCGCGGAAAAACTGATCGCGTACGCCGACGGCGCGACCGACAGAATCCCCGAGTTTGACGAAGCGGCGATCGAAAGCATGATGACTCCCGAGGAAGCCGCTTGCAGAAAACTTGATTTCAACCGCTTCGGAAGATCTATCGGCACGAATATTATGACATGGTAAGGAATTATGCTTAACGTCGTACTTGTCGAACCCGAAATACCGCAGAATACCGGAAATATCGCGCGGACTTGCGCTTGCACCAACACGCGGCTGCACCTCGTGCGCCCGTTCGGCTTCGATATAAGCGAGAAGTCGCTGAAACGAGCGGGGCTGGATTACTGGGATAAAGTGGACATAGTTTACTACGATAACCTCGCCGAGTTTTTCGAAAAGAACGCGGGCGGGAAGTTCTACTACGCCACCACCAAAGCCAAGCAAAGTTATACGGACGTAAGTTATCCCGACGGGTGTTTTATTCTGTTCGGAAAGGAAACGAAAGGTCTGCCCGAGGATCTTATTTATGCAGGGTTTGACCGCGCCGTCCGTATTCCTATGTACGGAGCGCTTCGCTCGCTCAATCTCTCGAACTCCGTCGCAATCATTCTTTACGAAGCGTTACGCCAAAACGACTTTTTCGGTAGCAAATAATTAAAATATAAGGATAATTACTCCTCTACCAACGGAGATTCCACGAAACAGCCGAGCGATTCGCTCGGCTGTTTCTCTGAATGACCGTTAAGGACGGAAACTGCTCGTTATTATTTTAAAATAGAACGACAAGCCCAACTCTTACCTCGTCATTCAGAGCGCGGCGGCACGCCGCGCGTGGAATCCCCTACGACAGAGAAGTAATTATCCTCAACTCGCGCGAAGGAGGATATCACACGGCGAAAGGCGGATATCACTTTTTCAAAGCAAAAATATCACTCGGGCGTATGCCCGAATATAACTCATTATCACGCGGCAAATTTGAGAATAAAGATTGCGGCGGAAGCGAGGGCGATGGCGACAACGCGCTTTATCGTCGGTTTTTCGCGGAAGATTATCGTGCCCGCGACGAACGAGGTGAGAAGAGTGACCACCGCGACCGCGGGGAAGAGTATCGAGCCTTGCGACTTTGACGACAGCAAAAACGTGGTGAACGCGCTCGCCGCCGTGGTAAAGCCCGCAAGCCCGCCGAACGCCGCCGTTTTCAGCGTTTTATTCGTTGTGGGTTTGGTTTTGCCCGCTTCGTCCGTTTCGTTCGGTTCGTTTTCGCTATCAGTAAGTTTATCCGCGTTATCGTCGACCGTTGACGCGAGGCTTTCGCCGCACGGAAGCGCGCGTTTGCGTTTACGGGCGACGATACCGAAAACGAACACGCCGCCGAACGCGAGTGTAGCCACGACGTAGGAAAAGGCGGTGAACCACGCGCCGCCGCTTATGCCGTATTTGCCCGCGAGCGTGATCGTAATCGAACACACGGCGTTGAAAAACAGCGTGAGGAACGAGAAAATCAGCCATTTTTTCTTGTGAGGGTAGTCGCGGTCGGGTTTTTCGGCGTTCATGACGACGAGGGCGGCGACGGCAAGGCAGATGCCGACGGCTTTGAGCACGGTGAACGGCTCGCCGTCCACGAGTACGCACCACACCGTGACCGGCACGAGCGAGCATTGCGCGATCGCGCTCGTTATGCCCATAGGACCCAGCGCCAGCGCGGTGTAGCCCGTGCGTGTGGCGGCGGTCATCGCCACGCCGTAAACCGCGCCGAACAGCACCGTGAGCGGCGTGAGTTCCTCGCCCGAAATAACCGCAACGAGTACGAACGCGGCAAGCGGCACCAGCGCGCGGACGAAGTTGAACAAAGCGACTTTGCCGCCGATTCGCGTATTGAATTTGGTGGAAACGCTCGCCGTCGAATTACACAGCGCGACGAGCAGAAAGGACAGATATATCATTGTTAAAATCTCTTTTTTGCGTAGCGGCAGACCGACGCGCCCCGCGTTTTTTTCTATTATAAACCGCGCGCCCCGCGTTTTACAACCTACGCCGCCATAAAAAAGGTGGACTATTCCGTCATAACGATTGACTATCGCCGAAAAACGATGTACAATTTAGAAAAAACCGACTTTACGATCGGTCGGGGTTATTCGCAGGAATGGGCGTTTACGGCGCGGCTCAAGCGCCCGACAGGCGAAAAGGAGCGGAATATGTTTTTCGAACGCGCGGATTTTGCCGCAAATATAGTCACGGCGGGGCATATGAGTTGGGAAAGCCGTAAAATCACGGTCAAGGCGCGACCGTATCACGCGCTGTTGCTTCGGCTCCTGGGCGCAGGCGCGCTTAAGATGGACGGCGGCGTTTACGATCTGCACGCGGGCGAAGTGCTGTTCGTGCCGGCGAACCGAGAGTACGAAGCGGATTATTCCGCTACCGAGATACTAGTGTTTCACTTCACCGCCGCAGTCGACGACGAGTGGATAAAGCCCGCGATATTCCGCGGCTCGGAGAAGATCGCGGAACTGTTTTCGGGCGCGGTCGCGGCGTATCGCGAAAAAACCCCGGGCTACAAAATGCTCGCCACGGCGAAGTTCTACGAAATTCTGGCGCTGCTGTGCGGCAAGGTCGAGGACTCGGACGCGGCGCTCGTGCACGCGACTTCGTTTATCGGCGAGAACTTCCGCGATCCGGAACTGAGGATAGAGGACGTTTGCCGCGCGGTCGGGGTCAGCGAGTCCACGCTGCGGCGCAAGTTCTACGATCGGTTCAATCTCTCGCCCGTCGACTATATTATCGAACTTAGACTGGACTATGCCCGCGACGAAATCGCCGTTATGGGGCGTTCGGTCACCGAAGCCGCCGAAAACGCGGGCTTCACCGAGCCGAAATACTTTTCGCGCCTTATGAAAAAGCGCCGCGGCGTTTCTCCCTCCGACCTGCGAATCAAAGTAGTATAGCGGGTGGGGGATAAGGATACTTATTCGTTCTATGCATGGGATCCCCCGCACGGAACGATTACACAATCCTTATAAATTCTTATTGCCCCGTCAGCCGCGTTTTTATCTCAAAAATATACCGAAAATAAAAACGAGTATGTTATTTAGTCGGCAAAAAAATTGACATATTGCGGCAAATTCCTTATAATATATAAGGAAAAGAATCGGATTGCGGGTGAACCGCGATTTAACGTGAGGAAAAGGAGCGGTCGCCTATGAAATTGATGCAAGACTTATCGCTGAACAAAAAACTCGGAGAGAAGTTCTCCGAGGCGTTTTCCTCCGTATTGCCTATAACGGTCATAGTACTGATACTTTCGATAACGTTCGTGCCGCTCGAACCCGGTCCGGTTGTGCTTTTTATGTTCGGAGCGCTGCTGCTCATTCTCGGTATGGCGCTGTTTACCTTGGGCGTGGATATGTCTATGATGCCCATGGGCGACGGTATCGGGTCCATGGCGAAGGCTAAGCACAGATTTATACCTGTCGTACTCTGCCTTATCCTCGGCATACTCGTGACGATCGCCGAACCCGACCTTACCGTACTTGCAACGCAGCTTACCGGCATATCGAATATGACGATAATTCTGTCGGTGGCGATAGGCGTAGGCGTGTTTATGGTGCTGTCGCTGCTGCGCACCGCGCTCAAAATACCGCTTTCGTACACGCTGATATTCTTTTACGGCGTGGTATTCGCGCTCACCGCGGTCGTCGCGGTGTACAACCCCGACTTTATCCCGGTGTCGTTCGACTCGGGCGGCGTAACCACCGGACCTATCACCGTGCCGTTCATTATGGCGCTCGGCATAGGTCTTGCTTCGCTCGGCGGCAGTAAAGGCTCGCAGTCCGACAGTTTCGGTATGGTCGCTATGTGCAGTATCGGTCCGATCCTCGCCGTTCTTATTCTCGGCATAGTCCAGAAAGACGTTACGATCGTTCCCGAAACCACGCCCGTACCCGACATCGTAACCGTCAAGGACGCGGCGGTCGAGTTCCTCACCAAATCGCCCGCGTATTTCAAAGAAGTCGTTATCGCGCTCGCCCCGATCGCGCTAATGTTCCTTCTTTTCGAACTCGTGACCAAAAGATTCAAAAAACACCAACTTATCCGTATTATCGCAGGTTTCGTGTATACCTACTTAGGGTTGGTGCTGTTCCTCACCGGCGTGAACGTAGGCTTTATGCCCGTCGGACACCTTATAGGCGTGAAACTTGCCGGCAGCGCTTATAAATGGCTGCTTATCCCCGTCGGCATGGTCGTCGGTTACTTTATCGTCGCTGCCGAACCCGCCGTCCACGTCCTCAAAAAACAAGTCGAAGAAGTCAGCAACGGCTCTATTTCTCAGCGTTCGATGGGGATCGCCTTGTCCGTCGGCGTGTGCGCGTCCGTCGGTATCGCGATGCTTCGTATTCTCACCGGTATTTCCATACTCTGGTTCCTGATCCCCGGTTACGCGATCGCGCTCGGTATGTCGTTCTTCGTTCCGCAGATCTACACGGGCATCGCCTTTGACTCCGGCGGCGTGGCCAGCGGACCTATGACCGCCACGTTCCTGCTCCCGCTGGCCATGGGCGCTTGCACGGCGCTCGGCGGCAATATTCTCAGCGACGCTTTCGGTATAGTCGCCATGGTCGCAATGACCCCGCTCGTCACGATCCAACTGCTCGGCTTCTACGCCGTAGTCAAGAAAAAGATCGCCGGGCGCAACTACGAGAACGTTCTCGGCAAAACCGACGATTGCGTCGTGTACTTTGACTAAGGAGGCGGCATTATGATCGACGAAACGAATAAAACGCCGTTTGCGGAAGAAACGCAAACGCCCGAAGCTCCCAAGGTAGCCGCCGAACCCGCGCCCGCGGAAGAAGCGAAGAAAGCCCCCGAAGTCAAGCCTAAAAAAACGAAAAAATCGGGCAAGGAAAGCACTTTCGAGAAAATTTCGGATATAGTAACTTCGGCGGTCCGCGGAAGAGGCGGTAAGACGAAAAAAAACGCCGACGAAACGCCCAAACAGCCCGCCGCTCCGCGTATGCTCGTCGCGATAGTCGAGCGCGGTAAAAGCGTAAGATTCCGCGAAATACTGCAAAAGAACGGCATATTCTTGTCCGAAGTCTGCATGGGCAACGGCACAGCGAGTTCGGATATACTGGACATTTTGGGTTTGGAAAGCACCGAAAAGGACGTGATTATCAGTATAACCGACGCGGAAGCGGCTTCGTCCATGATGAGCAAACTGTCCGACCAACTTGCCGGCAGTTTCGGAAGTAAGGGCATCGCGTTCAGCCTGAGATTGTCCGCCGCTCCGAATATTTTAATCAAGGCACTCGAACTCAAATCCGGCAAAACGCCGCAGGAGGCAAGAAAGAAAATGACCGACGCTTACACGCTTATTGTTATAACGGTAAATCAGGGCTACGCCGACGAAGTGGTCGCCACAGCGAAAAAGGGCGGAGCGAGGGGCGGCACGCTTATCCGCGCCCGTCAGGCTTCGAACGAGAACACCGACAGCTTGTTCAGCGCAAGTTTCACTTCCGAACGCGACGTCGTGGCGATACTCGCGCCCAAGGACAAACGCGCCGACATCATGGAAGCGCTGAACGCCGAACACGGCGTGCGCAGCGAAGCCAACGCCGTCGTTATCGCGCTCCCCGTCGAAAGCGTGGCTAAACTTTCGTAATACCGTTTTTAAAATAAGTATAATTATCCCCGCGTTATATAGTGTCGCGCGCTTGACAAAACGGTGAAAACGGATATAAAATATAGACAATAAAATATTCGGAGGAACAGAATAATGACAAAACTGAAGAAACTCGTATGTCTTGCCCTCTCCGCAGTGATGGTATTCACCCTCGCGGCTTGCGGCAGCACGTTCGACGGCAACTATAAAGAAGTCACCGGCGAAGAGTACAACACCACGGTAGCCGACGCACAGGCTGCTTTTAAGAGCGGGATCAACGGCTTGCTCGACGGCAAGACGACCTCGGGAAACAAGGACGTTCGCCTCGCCGCCGCAAACGAAACGGCTGCTTCGGGTGCGAAAGCCGAACTTAAAATCAACCTCGAGTACAAGGAATCCGGCGGCAAAAAAGTCAGATACGATGCCAAGACGTCCGAAGAGATTTGCGTCAACAACGACAAACTCGAAATGGCGGCAAAGAGCGAAGTAAAAATCAAGAGCACTATCAAAGAAACGATCGACAGCACCCTTAAATCGGAGGTTTATTCTAAAGACGGTAACCTTTATCTCAACGTAAAAGCAGAGAACAAGGGTTTTAAGGCGACCGATCCGATGGACTCCAAACTGAAAGTTACCACCGCGTTTACCGGCGCGCTCAGCGTCAGCGTCAAAGACATAGTGAATTTCGGCATGCTTACCGAATTTGCCGGCGAAATCGTTATGGAATCGGCAGAAGCGTTGCGCGAAGCGGGCATCAAAGTCTACATGGACAAGACGGACGACATGACCAAAATCAAGTATGCCGTCGATAAAGATGCTTACGCAAAACTCGGCATAGGCGATCGCAAAGCGGAACTGGAACTCAAAGAATACTACGTTATCGTCGTCCTCGACAACAACAAGGGACTTGTCGGCGTAAAAGTTAAATGCGACGTCAAGGCTACCCGCAACGAAAAAGAAATTACCACCACCAAAGTGGAAGGCTTCGTCGAAAAGACCGACAAGGGCGTTAAGTTCCCCTCGTTCGACAAATACGAAGAAGCGACGCTCGAAAACGTCACGACCACCGCAAAGGGTATAGTCGATTTCTTCCTTACCATTGCACAGAGCACCGGCGACTTGTTCGAGTAAGATTTTGCAACTGGTATTAAACAGTACGATAAAACCCGTAACCGCCAGGTTACGGGTTTTCGTTTGCCCGCGGGTAGGGGGATAAGGATAATTACTTGTTTGGAGCGAGGGGTTCCACGTCGCATTGATATTGCCCCGCTGTTTCGGGCAATATCGATGCTCCTCTGAATGACGGTTAAAAACGGAAACTGTGCGTGAAATTCTAAAATTGAACGAGCAGCCTGACTGTTCCCTCGTCACCCTGAGCGCGAAGCGCGTGAGGATCCCCGACACGGAACCGCTGTTCCGACCGGTTATGACGACTTATCGCGGCGATACCCGAAAAAACCGTTGACAAACGGGCGTGATAGTGTTACAATAACGACATAAACGAATATCCGTTATATCGGTTTACGGATCTACGCTTTAGAGATAGAGAGTCGCGGAGATCGGCAAAACGCGTGTTTTGTCGTGCCGCGATTTTTTTGCGCCCGATCAGAGCCCTCACAGCGTAGAAAAACCGAAACCGAGGGATAATACTTACGGAGGCAGTAATGGCAAAAATCATTGTTATCGGCGGCGGCCCCGGCGGCTATGTGGCCGCCATCCGGGCGGCGCAGCTGGGCGCTGACGTGACTGTTATCGAAAAGCAGTATCTGGGCGGCACCTGCCTGAACGTGGGCTGCATCCCCACCAAGTGCCTGCTGGTGGGCTGGCGTCTGCCCTACCTGGTGTCTGACCCGGTGCCGGACCGCGGCGACATCGTCACCTTCTGGGACGAGGAGCTGAACAAGGTCCTGGTAAAGCGCGTCGTCGGCCTGCCCGGCGAGACACTCTCCTTCAAGAACGGCTATACCTACGTCAGCGGCGAGAAGCTGGATGAGAGCTATTTGCCCACCCAGGGCATCACCACCCTGCCGGACAGCATGGCCGAAAAGACCTTCACCGTGCCGGAGGGCTGTATGTTCGTCATGGGCGACAACCGCACCGGCTCCAACGACAGCCGCCTGCTGGGCGAGCCCTATATTCCGATAGAGGCCGTCCAGGCGCGGATGCTGGTGGCCATCTCCGTTGGCAGTGACCAGAGCTGGCAGGGCATCCGCTGGATCGGCTGAGAAGGGAGACGGGGAGACATGGAAAGAAGACGTTTCAGCGGCGTCATGCTGCTGTTCATCGTGCTGGCGGTGGTGCTCATCACCCAGGTGGTGGGTAACCTCGGCCGTTCCGGCGACGTGAGCTACAGCGATATGCGCGCCTATTTCACGGCGGAGAAGGTCAAGTCCTTCACCGCCACCGACACGCGCCTGGTGGCTAAGCTGCAGGACGGCTCCAGCGTCAGCTGCGCCCTCCACAGCTTCGACACGTTTTATAACGACATGAACGATCTGGTGGTGTCCCAGGCGGAAAAGGGCGTCATCACCAGCTATGACTACGCCGCCGGCAGCGAAAACGGCTGGCTGCGTACCCTGCTGCCCTATGTGCTGGCGGCCATGGCCTTCATCCTGCTGATGAACCTGATCGCCCGTATGGGCGGCCTGGGCGGCGGCGCCGTCAACGATAAAATGGCCCGCTTCGGCGAGGCCCGTATCCAGGATATCCCCTCTGACGGCAAGAAGGTCACGTTCAAGGACGTGGCCGGTGCCGATGAGGAGAAGGAGGAGCTGGAGGAGATCGTCCAGTTTCTGCGCGATCCCCAGCGCTATACCGAGCTGGGCGCGCATATTCCCAAGGGCGTGCTGCTGGTGGGCCCTCCGGGCACCGGCAAGACGCTGCTGGCCAAGGCCGTGGCCGGCGAGGCGGATACCGCCTTCCTCTCCATTTCCGGCTCCGATTTTGTGGAGATGTATGTGGGCGTGGGTGCCAGCCGCGTCCGTGACCTGTTCGAGCAGGCCAAGAAGCAGGCTCCGGCCATCGTCTTCATCGATGAGATCGACGCCGTGGGCCGCCAGCGCGGCAGCGGCCTGGGCGGCGGCCATGACGAACGCGAGCAGACCCTGAACCAGCTGCTGGTGGAGATGGACGGCTTCGCCGCCAACGAGGGCGTGGTGGTCCTGGCGGCTACCAACCGCGTGGACATTCTGGACCCGGCGCTGCTGCGCCCCGGCCGGTTCGACCGCCAGGTGTTCGTGGGCCTGCCGGATATCAAGGGCCGCGAGGAGATACTGAAGATACACGCCAAGGGCAAGCCCCTGGCGGAGGATGTGGACCTGGGCTCCGTGGCCCGCGCTACCTCCGGCTTTACCGGTGCGGATCTGGAGAACCTGCTGAACGAGGCGGCGCTGCTGACCGGCCGCCGCGGCCAGCGCTTCATCACCGAGGAGGCCATCCACCAGTCTGTCATCAAGGTCATCGCCGGCCCGGAGAAGCACAGCCGCGTGGTGCCCGAGGCCGAGCGTCGGCTCACTGCCTATCACGAGGCCGGTCACGCCGTGGTCATGCAGGCCCTGCCGGACCTGGACCCCGTACATCAGATCACCATCGTTCCCCGCGGTCAGGCCGGCGGCATGACCATCTATCTGCCGGAGGAGGACCGTTCCTACCTGTCCCGCCGCTATATGCTGGACCGGGTGGCCGGCCTGCTGGGAGGCCGCGCCGCCGAGGAGATGATGCTGGGCGATATCTCCACCGGTGCTTCCAGCGACATCCAGCGGGCCACAGCCATCGCCCGCAAGATGGTGGGTACCTACGGTATGTCGTCCAAGCTGGGCAACGTGGCCTTTGACGCCGGCACCGACGAGGTGTTCATCGGCAAGTCCATGGCCCACACCCGCCCCTACTCCGAAAAGACGGCGGCGGAGATGGACGCGGAGATCCGCGCCATCATCGACGAGGCCTACGAAAAATGCCGTGAGATATTGGCCCGGTATAAGACGGAGCTGACGGCGGTGGCGGAGTACCTGCTGGAGCACGAGACCATGGACGGCGATACGTTCAAGACATATTTCACGCAAAGCGGCGAAAGCCGTCAGTGAGAGTGATATAACGATATGCGGAACCGGCAGGCGCATCTGCGCCCGCCGGTTTTTTGCGCAAAAAGCGATACCGGTTTTGTGCACAATGACGGGACAGGCCGTCCGCCATAGGGAGACAATCAAGGGGGAAAGTTTACCAACACAGGGCGTTTGTCCTCTGAACAAGGACATACTGGCGATCATTACGGATTCTTAACGCCATGTCGCTGATGCAAAAGCTGTGATTTTTAGAGGTTGTTACAATTGTTTTTGCCAAATATTTTCGCTAAAATACACATATTCTGTGAGCGGTCGACAGACTTGACCGCTGCAAGGTGAATTTAGGAGGAATTACCATGAAAAAGTTTTTAGCAATGATGCTGGCGCTGGTCATGGCTCTGTCTCTGGTGGCCTGCGGTGAGCAGGGCGACAGTCAGAAGGGTGATGATTCCGCTTCCGGCGACAAGGTCGTCAAGATCGGCGTGTTTGAGCCCACTTCCGGTCAGAACGGCGGCGGCGGCAAGAAGGAGATCCTGGGTATTGAGTATGCCCACTCCCTGAAGCCCACCGTTACCATCAACGGCGAGGAGTACAGTGTGCAGTTGGTCTATGCGGACAATGCTTCCGACCAGGCTAAGGCACCCACTGCCGCGCAGACCCTGATTTCCCAGGGTGTGTCTGTGGTGATCGGTACATATGGTTCTGCTTGCGCGATTGCTGCCGGCCCTCTGTTCGAGAGCGCTAAGATCCCTGCCATCGGCACTTCCTGCACCAACCCCCAGGTGACTGCGGGCAATGACTACTACTTCCGTGTCGGCTACATTGATCCGTTCCAGGGCGCTGTGATGGCCAACTTTGCGTTCAATGAGAAGGGTAGCAGCAACTGTGCCCTGATCATCGAGTCCGGCGATGACTACTCCGCTGGTTTCGGCAACTACTTCCGTCAGGAGATGGAGCGTCTGGGCGGCAAGGCTACCACTCTGGAGTTCCAGAAGGGCGAGGCTGACTTCTCCACTATCATGGCTTCCATCAAGTCCGAGGGTTACGACGGCATCTTTGCTCCTGTTTCCATCGAGACCGCGGCTATGATTATCTCTCAGGCCCGCGATGCCGGCATCACCTGCCCCATCATGGCTGGCGACACCTGGGATGACATCTCCATCGCCCAGCGTACCGGCAGCAAGGCTACCGATATTTACTTCTCCGCTTTCTTCGATGCCGCCGATACCACCAATGAGGCCGGTAAGGCTTTCGTGGACGGTTTCACCAAGTGGGTGGCTGAGGATGCGACCCGCGTGGAGAACAACGGCGGTGTGTCCGACGTTATCTCCAGCGTGACCCCCTGCGGCTATGACGCTTACATGGCAGCTGTGGGCGCGATCGAGGCGGCCCAGTCCACTGACGGCGCCACCATCCGCGATGCGCTGGCAACTCTGGAGATCTCCGGCCTCATCACCGGTGACCTGAAGTTCGACGAGAACGGCGACGCTATCAAGAACTACGCGGTTATCAAGACCATCGAGAACGGTGAGATTGTGTACTTCAGCACCTTCAACGGTTTGGAGTAAAAGACGGCATACGTCGAGTCTGAGACGAACCTCATTGTAGGATAACAGCCATTGTGGGGGGAGCGTGCGCTCCCCTCACAATGCAACTTTCATGACTCTTGCGTTTTTGGATGCCGATGGCATCGCCCCCGGTCTCCGAAAGCGCAAGATTCATATAAGGAGGATGCTTTACTTATGCATGACGCAGCGTATTATATCGACTTGCTGCTCTCCGGCGTAACGGTGGGCAGCCTGTATGCGCTGATCGCTATCGGCTATACGATGGTGTATGGCATACTGCGTCTGATCAACTTCGCACACGGTGACATCTTTATGATGGCGGGCTTCTTTATGGTGTATGCCGCCACCTGGATGCCGATGGCAGTGTGTATTCCCCTGGTACTTATTGCCACAGTGGCGTTGGGTGTTCTGATCGAAAAGGCAGCATACAGCCCCCTGCGTACCGCGCCCCGCATGTCAGTGATGATATCGGCCATCGGCGTCAGCTATTTGCTGCAGAATCTGGCCACCTATATCACCGGCGGTATCGCCCGTGCGTATCCCGACATCCCGTTCCTGACCCAGGTGATGCAGGTGGGCAGTCTGAATGTCAAACGTATCACCATTATCACCCCCATTTTGACTATCTTGCTGGTGGTGGTGTTGGTCATTCTTATCCAGAAGACTAAGATCGGCATGGCCATGCGTGCGGTATCCCGCGACTTTGAGACGGCGCAGCTCATGGGCATCAAGATCAACAGCGTTATTTCCGTGACTTTTGTTATCGGTTCGCTGCTGGCGGGCGTAGCCTCTATTCTGTACTTCTCCAACTATGGTCAGGTCAGCCCCATGATCGGCGCTATGCCTGGCCTGAAAGCCTTTGTAGCGGCGGTGTTCGGCGGTATCGGCTCGATCCCCGGTGCGGTGATCGGTGCGTTTATCATCGGTATCTGCGAGTCGCTTATCAAGTCCAACGCCGATATGGCCGTGTTCAGCAATGCCTTTACGTTTGCACTGTTGATCGTGATCCTGCTGTGCAAGCCCAACGGCTTGTTCGGCGAAAAACTGACGGAGAAGGTGTGAGATATGAAGAACAATAAGAAAAGAAATCTGTTGCTGTCTCTGATCCTCGCCGCCGTCTGCCTTGCTTTCCTGCTGTATGTGGACAAGTTCCAGCACTATTCCATGTTGGCGACCGTGCTGAAAAAGGGCGCGATCTACTCCCTGGTGGCAGTGTCGTTGAACTTGCTGAACGGCTTTACGGGTCTGTTCTCTTTGGGACAGGCGGGCTTTATGATGATCGGTGCGTATACTTATGCAATCCTGACTATTCCCGTGGCTTCCCGCGCTGCCGTGTATCAATATTTTGACGGTGGTATCGTGCAGTTCTGCCTGCCCATGGTGGTGGGTCTGATCCTGGCCGGCGTGGTGCCGACGCTGTTTGCGTGGCTTATCGGCCTGCCAGTGCTGAAGCTGAAGTCCGATTATCTGGCCATTGCCACGCTGGGCTTCGCTGAGATCATGCGCGCTATCATTCAGTGGAACAAGGTGGGCCCGCTGACCAACTCCTCTAACCTGCTGCGGCAGTTCGCCAACTTCGACAGCGTGCTGTTCCCGTTCATTGTTTCCGGCATCTGCATCGCTATTATCGTGCTGATCATCAACTCTACCTACGGCCGTGCTTTCAAGGCGATTCGCGATGATGAGGTGGCGGCAGAAGCTATGGGTATCAATCTGGCCAAGCATAAGATGCAGGCGTTCCTGATCAGCTCCTTCTTTGCCGGTATCAGCGGCGCGCTGCTGGCCATGTTCCAGGCCAGTATCCAGGCCAACGCCTTCACCTCCACCATGACCTATGAGATACTGCTGATTGTGGTCATTGGCGGTATTGGCTCCGTGACCGGCTCCATTCTGGGCTCTTTCCTGTACATCGCCTGCTCCGAATGGTGGCTGCGTTTCCTGGATGACCCCATGCCCTATCTGGGTGTGAACATCCCATTCATGCGCGGCGGCTTCCGTATGCTGGTGTTCTCGGTGATCATTATGATCGTGGTGCTGTTCTTCCGCAAGGGCATCATGGGCGACAGGGAGTTCTCGTGGGATGCCATCATCAACTTCTTCGGGAAGCTGTTCAAAAAGAAGGATAAAGCGGCGAAGGAGGTGGCGTCTAAATGAGCAAGAGCGTTCTATCTGTTGAAAATGTCACTATGCAGTTTGGCGGCGTGGTAGCCGTGGACAATCTGAATCTGGAGGTCAACGAGGGCGAGATCGTGGCGCTGATTGGCCCCAACGGCGCTGGCAAGACCACAGCGTTCAATGTCATCACCGGTGTGTATGCGCCCAGCAACGGCCGCGTTTCCTTCAAGGGGAACTGCATCGTGCGGAACCATCCCTCCGGAAAGATGAAGAAGCAGTATAAGGGTGAGCACGCGGATATGTACACCGCCCAGTTCGCCCCGGAGGAGGCGCTGGACGACGAGGCGCTGAAGGCCTGGAAAGAGGGCCAGAAGGCGTTGGACAGCTACGCATTTACTGACCATGTGCTGGCCCCTACGCCGGATAAGATCACGGCGCTGGGTATGGCCCGTACTTTCCAGAATATCCGTCTGTGGAAGACCCAGACGGTGTTTGACAATGTGCTTATCGCCAAGCATATGCGGCGCACCAGCAATCTGTTTACCGCGGCGTTCCACCTGAACGCCAAGGAGGAGATGCAGCAGCGCGCCGAGGTACTGGAGCTTCTGAAGGTGGTGGGCCTGGAGGATGTGCAGAACGAGCTGGCTACCAGCCTGCCCTACGGCAAGCAGCGCCGGCTGGAGATCGCCCGCGCGTTGGCCACCGACCCGACCCTGCTGCTGCTGGATGAGCCGGCCGCCGGCATGAACCCGCAGGAGACGCTGGAGCTGGCGGAGTTCATCAAGGAGATCCGGGATCATTTCCACAAGACGATCCTGCTGATCGAGCACCACATGGACCTGGTCATGGGCATTGCCGACCGGATTTACGTGTTGGATTTCGGCAAGCTGATCGCCAAGGGCACACCGGAGGAGATACAGAACAACGAGCGCGTCATCGACGCATACTTGGGGGTGGCAGAAGATGCTGAAGATTGAGAATTTGTGTGTGTCTTACGGCGGCATCAAGGCGCTGCGCGGCATCAGCCTTGAGGTACCCGACGGCAAGATCGTCACCCTGATCGGCGCCAACGGCGCCGGTAAGTCCACCACGCTGCGGACTATCTCCGGCCTGGTAAAGGCGGACAGCGGCTCCATCACCTACGACGGGCAGGAGCTGCTGGGCAAGCCCATCAACAAGATCCTGGAGGCGGGCATCGCCCAGTCCCCGGAGGGCCGGCGGGTGTTCGCCAACCTGACCGTGTTGGAGAACCTGAAGGCCGGCGCGTACCTGCGGAAAGACAAGGACGGCATCGAGAAGGACATCAAGTGGGTCTATGAGCTGTTCCCCCGGCTGGAGGAGCGCAACTGGCAGCTGGCCGGTACGCTGTCCGGCGGCGAGCAGCAGATGCTGGCCGTGGGCCGCGCGCTGATGAGCCGCCCCAAGCTGCTGATGCTGGATGAGCCGTCGCTGGGTCTGGCGCCGCTGGTGGTGCAGGGCATCTTTGATATCATCCGCACCGTCAACGAGCAGGGCGTCACCGTGCTGCTGATCGAGCAGAACGCCAACATGGCGCTGAAGATCGCGGACTACGCCTATGTGCTGGAGACGGGCAACATCACCAAGTCCGGCACCGGCGCGGAGCTGCTGGCGGACGAGTCCATCAAGGAAGCCTACCTGGGCAAAAAGAAGAGCTGAACAAACATCCCCCGGCCGTCAGGCTGGGGGATGTTCATTTTGCGGATTGCCTTTCCTGCGTGAAGTTGTTATAATAGCCGGGAATATGACAGAAAAGGCGGTGTGCGCGGTGGAATACGCAATGATGGGGCTGGCGGCGCTGGCGGGC
>ERZ779877.2018-NODE-2018-length-15646-cov-22.562055_pt1 | contig 15646 bp, 23 predicted proteins | sample MGYA00511556_ERZ779877 | MGnify/ENA primary metagenome ERZ779877 (study PRJEB29588, sample SAMEA2159338) | human gut metagenome | biome: human gut; feature: human-associated habitat; material: faeces | place: Denmark | collected 2008/2010 ...
GGCGAACTTTAAACATCGAATTTATTCATTGGCAACTTGCGGACATTCATATAAGGCAATTCATCAAAGATTGGAATATGCTGTAAACAGGTTAAACACGTTTATTGGTGATTTTCGACCGGTGTTGAATGGAGATAGGTTCATAACAGACGCGGAATTATCCGAACGCCTAAAACTATCAAGAAGAACGCTTCAAGAATACCGCTCAAACGGTAAAATCTCATATTATCAGCTTGGCACTAAGATACTTTATAAGGAATCGGATATAGAAAAACTGTTGAATGATAATAGACAGGAAGCATATCAGTGAATGGATTTAAGTTGTTGAAAACATTTAATAAGATGGATTGGCTCTTGATTTATGTTATATCTCTATACTTTACCAAAAACACAATCTGTTTTTATCTTGGTCAAGCACAATTACAATGTTGTAAAAACGTATGCCAATAAAATTAAGGTGACTATATACGACATTACCCTAAATTTTGCCACGGCAAACCTTCATTGCCTCTGAGGTGGTTACGTGGCGGAGTTTGGGGATGCCACGCTTTCCTGTTATATAGTTAGAAAACTGTGATAATGGAAACATTGAATAACATTCAAATAGCAAAACAAGAATTGCAGGCTATTACCGATAAGTTAGGACTACCAGTAGAATATGAAGCTGTTTTCAAAGAATGGGTAGAACAAGGCAAGGCTGTAACCGATGAAGTACACAGAGAAGTCTTTGCCCCATTATAATAATTTACAACTTCACATACTCTGCATTGTTAAGAGCACTTTTGCTTTTGCCTCAAAATCTTCTCTTGAAACGTATTCAACATTCTTCTTTTCTGACATATATTGTTGGTTCGCCATAAAATACCATGTATATTAAAAACTTTGCTATATATACGCCAGTTCGGGATAAGGCCTGATTAGAAAAGTAGTAGTTGGGCTGTTTTTTCAACATGCACAGGCAAAGCCTCCGGTTTGTTGTCGAAAAAGCAGTATGCCGTGAGTGCGGAGCAGAGGTTGACGAGGAAGTTGTGCACAGAACGAAGCCTTGAGTGTACAAGATTGGCCTTGTTCTTCAGCAGGTCGTTGATGCACTCGATGATGTATCTTTTGCGGAGCATGATCTTATCCCACATGGGCATGAGCTTGTTTTTCATCTTGCTTTTCAGACCATGCACAAGGTGTATGCCTCTGTCAAAAAGGTGCTCGAAGAGTTCCTTCTTGATGTAGCCCCTGTCGGCGAACACCTTTCCGTAGAGTTCTTTTGTGAACACTTCCCATACACAGGCGTCCCTGTCATCAACATTGGCACCTGTGAGACAGAATGTTATAATGTCCCCTTGGTCGTTGCACATCAAGTGCAGCTTGAAGCCGTGACACCATCCCATCGTGCCCTTCCCGTTCTTGGCCAGGCCGGCGAACACCTTGTTGAAATGCCTCCTTACGTTGTGGCACACGGGTATCATCGTGCTGTCCACGAAGGTTATCCCTGTGCACTTCCCGAAGGCGTACAGTTTCATGAACAGCAGCATGTCGATGAATACCTTCGGCATGAGCTCCACAAAGCGGTTGTAGGAGACCGCATCGGGGAACTCACATCTAAGGAAGCCTTTGACGCAGTTCAGATAATACTCCTTGAAGTTGCGGTAGGTACCGAAATGATAGCAGATGAGGATGGTCATTATCTCGCTCCGGGAGAGCTTGCCTTTGCGGTTCCGGTGCCTTTTGCCATCACCCTCTTCACGGGGCAACGAGAGTTTTTTCGCATTTCCATGTCTAAATTCTTGTCAAACTCGTCAATAATACAAAAAAATTCTGTAACTTTGTCCTTGGTAATCATCGCTTATATAATTTGTAACTATTTGATTTTCAGCTATAAAGATACAAAATACTTGCGAGATTACCAATTTTTTTAGTGACTTTCTTATCCCGAACTCGCGTCTATATATGTAAAAGTAAAATGTACTTGAGTCTATTTCAACGAATAAGTAATTTTTTCATAACGAGGAAAATCATTCTTTCCGAAATCATTTTTCCAAAAAAATCCGAAAGTCGCTTGTATGTCTTTTTGAGAAAAATAATTCTTTAATCTAAAGGCATTGATTCCTGTTTGTGGTTTGTAATACTGGCTATATATTTGAGTCATATTACCATCATTGTGCCGCTTGTATACTGCAATGTAAATAACTGCTATTTTATCAATAATACTGTCATCGTGGAACTTGATTATAAAATCAAGATATTCCCCATCAGTATTTAATGGAGGTTGAAATGTAAATAGAGAAGTTTCTCCACTAAATGTTAATCCTTTGTGATATTTATCAAAAATAGAGTTGGGTACTACTTCATTATATGTCTCAATCCTATAAATCTCGTTGTTGTTCTTTTTCTTCAATTGTTCAATATTTTCTATAACATCGGCTTTATTTCCGATAACTTTTTCTTGTTTTTGTATCTTGTTAAGAATTTCGTTAAGTTTTTTTTCTCTTAGTCGTAAACTATCTATAATTCTTTGTTTCTCATTCAAAGTAAATAATAAACTATCGTTGTCTCTATATTGCATTTGCGCTTCTATGTCATTAACCTTTTTAATTTCTGATAGAAATGCTTTGTAGTAGTAGTGATATAGTAGAGTAATGGATAAAACAAAAACGCAGACTAAGACAATAAGGATATATTTGGTTCGATTAGAAACAATTCTTTTCCCTCGTACCAGAAGAATAAAAAAGGATAATACAATTGACAAAACAGATATGATAGAAATGTAGTCGTATATATTCATAATCAGTTGCTATTTTTTTGCTTTAATACTGCCATTAGCGCGCCACTCCAACTTAAACCTGCAAACATCGCACTTTTAAGATTTGTAGGTTCTAATAAAATCATAGATAATACGGCTCCTATAATTGGTAAGAGTATAAAATCTAACCGAACATAGAATGTTTCGTTTTTATTAGGGAACATCTTTTTTAAAAAAGGTTGACTTCCTTTAAAATCATCAGAGTATAAAGATAAAATGTGTCCACAGATAGCCCCAAACCAAGATATTAAACTTGGTAAAAACCATGGTTGGGCAATTATGTTGGAAAACACTATTCTCATAATAATATTACATTGCTATAAATATGTATTCAATATTGTTTGATTTTTCACCACTAAATAGCGATGTCGAAGTATAGCAAAGTATTTGTTCCATGCCCTTGCTTCTTTGGCTAAATGAGCATAATACTGTTCTTTGTAATCTTCTTGGATTATACCAGTAATGGTTGAATTAAAAGTAGCAGTTATAAAGTTATTCAAAGATGCTGTTAAATGCAGTTCTTGTAAATCGTCTTTTCTCATATTCTTGTCATTTTATAAGTTAAACAATACGATGACATTTACGATTGCAAAATTGGTGGTTCTGCGATTGCAAAGATATGAAAAATGAACGATATACGAAAGGAATGTCTGTGAAAGATGTTCCTTTCTTTGTTTACGTATGGCGGAGCAATAAGCAGCAAGGTTAGATAAAGCAACGACACTGTAAATAGATAAAAACGGTTAAGTAATAGTGTTATTGAATTAAATTTTGAAAACAGATATAATATATCCAGTTATTAGGCGTTATATTTGCAACGTTAAAAAAGAAAAAGCCACCATCATAGTGCCAAAATGACAGTAGCTCTGATAGAACTCATGACCTTGTTGCAGCAAGGTGCGAGTTGGAAATAATGACTTCGGTTATTTTCCGTTGTCATTATCATTGTAACGTGGACGGCGACCTTGATGCTGGTTTTTATAACGCTGAATGTTATCTTCTTCCCAACTACCAGCTGCATCGCGAGTAGTAACATTGCCTATTTTTTCCATTGAAGTGAAGTTCATCCCTTCACTGCGATGTTCTTGCTCGCGGCGTTCAAGGTCGTTTGTTATGCCATAGTACACAATCTCATTACCGTCCTTTAGTCGATATTTGTAAGTGTCTCTATTGCTCATAATACCTATTAAGATTAAACATATTAACTACCCCTTGGTAACGGAGAGGAACTCCGCCATCTTGATTTCAGAAAGATTGGTGTAAACTACCGTTGTGTTCGGAAACGAACTTTTAAGCACAACGAATGCCGATGGCACCAATATATTCTTTTGCAAGTATCATACCATCGTACAAATATGTCAAAATGTCAGTTTGTAAATCTTGCTGGTCAGTTTGTAAACCTTGCTGAATGCCATAAATGACAGTTACATTAAAAGTCGTTACTTTTTATATATCAAAGCGTTATAATTCTAATGGGCTCTAGTTAATTATACCGTTGCAAACTTGACATTATAATGGTTCATGGAAAGTCCAAGCATTTCATCGGCCTGGTCATTGCAGAACTTCAGCACGGTCTCTTTCACCTTGAACCAGTTGAGATAGTCCTGCATGTACTTCGTGGCGACGCCCCAAAATGTTCCGTTAAGCCATTTCTTGAGCCTGTTGTGCAGTGAATTGACATGCTGGATATGGTAAAATCCCCTCTTGACGTGTCGGCCAAGGTCTGCCCTGATTACCACATATTCAATATGGTTGTCCATTGCATATCCTTTGTAGCTGACATGCCCGTCCGAACACAGCACAGTCCCTTTGGGCAGCGGAGTGCGCAGGCTTTCCGTGATTTCCGCCTTCGTCAGCCGTCCATATCCGCAAAATGTCATGTTGAGGTCGTTCTTCCTGTCGGCAGTCACTATGACGGTGGCCTTGCCCTTGGATATGCCTTTGCCTTTTGTCCCTCCACCACGCTTGCGGGGCTTGCGCTTCAGGTGGCGGCTGCCTTTGTCGGACTTGTCAAAGAACGTCTCGTCGCTTTCGGTTATTCCGGAGAACGAGCTGCCCTCATCCTGCTTCAGGGAACGCAATATCTTGTGTCGCCAGTCGAAGGCCGTCTTCTTGTTGATGTGCAAGGCGGCGGATATCTTGTCAAGGGACTTCTGCTCGGACATCAGTTGCATGTATGCCTTCACAAGCCCTTTCTTGTGGAGTTTCTGCTGCCATGTGCCGGTATATTCGGTGAAAGTCCTGCCGCAATCCTTGCATTTGAAGCGTTGCGTTCCGTGGTCCTTACCGAAACGGTAGTAGCGGTTGCTTCCACAATGAGGACAGCAGCCCTGTTTTTCCAACAAGGCAGACAAACGAGAGCTTTCCGGGACTGTCGCTTCGCACTGATTGCCAACACTCAATGCCTGCAACAAAGATTGCCGTTCTGTCTCTGACAAAGACTGAGCGGCTGACAATATTTCATTATATGTCATGATAACCTCCTTTTAAAAAGATATATGCAATTAATATGCCACTTTACAACGTCTTGTTAAACTAGAGCCAATATTAAAAAGTAAGATTATGGATTGTTTAATTACTAAATTAAAAGGAAGAGTGAGTGATGATACATTGCCCGTATTGGGAAGAATGTATATATGTGTGTTACACCAAGAATCCCCAAGCAGTATCACTCAAAAACTTGTTATAACTTCATCAGAAGCTCAGACAATTAGCGTCGAGGGAGGGGAATCAAATTTGACTCTTGACGAAAGCATGTCTACGGGATGGACAAATTCTGTAGAATTGGAACCGAATATTGCTACAACGTTTTATTGCAAAAATGGTGATTATAGACTTATTGTTCCTAACAAATATGCCATAACGGGAATCGGCAAATGGGAAAGTAATGTCGGCGGAGGCGCAATTTCACTCAATATTGATGATTTCAGATATTCTAATGATTTTAGTACATTGTTTGTTAATGGTAATGCTAAGATTTATGGAGACCTTTCGTCCATGTCAGGTAAACACATTGACATTTTGTCTACCCTTACTAATGTAACCGGTAAAATTAGTGACATCAATAATATTTGTTGGAGTGATTGGGCTGGTTACAAAGGAATTGCGATAACAGATAACTCTATTGTTACGGGAGACCTGTCCGAGTTAGTTCACACAGAATACAGCGACAATCTTGAAAGACTTTCATTGCAAAGATTGAATGATGACTTTAATGTCACAGGTGATATTTCAGTAATAAGCTCTGTTTTCCCCAATATTAACTACCTGAATTTATCAGGTCAAACTACCAGATTAAACAAAATTTCAGGGAATATTAAAGATTTAACAGTACCGTTAACCACGCTTGTAATCTATCATTCTAATATTGAAGGAGCTATTGAAGATTTTGTATCTACCCAAAGAGCACAAGGTCGAACAACTGGAAGTTGTAACAACGGAGGCTGGTGGGGGAATAAAATTACCTTTAAAGGCAACCCGATAGCTAAAAGTACAAATGATACACTTTCATGGACTGCTACACAAATTACTTGTGCAGATGAAACTATTACGGCATAATTAGTTCTGATTTATATAATCGCAGCCTTATATTCTACATTGGAACGTAAGGCTGCGTTTTTTTTGTATTCCCTTACAATCATTACTCCACATCCCCAGTAACCTGTACGATACAGAGTACAAAAGCGGCATACAAAATCTAAAACAATTCGGAATGCGTCCCTATACGGACAATATCAATGACATTAGAATCATCGTCAATCCACACAAGTAAAAAGTCATTCTCGACATGACATTCCCAGCATCCTGCATATTGCCCAATAAGACGATGGCGTAGATAACCGGCAGGAAGAGGTACGTCGTTTAGAAGATATTGCAGGACTTCAAACAACGCTTTCATCTTGCGCGGATTGTTCCTGTAACGTTTTAAGTCTTTCTTCGCCGCGGTACTGTAATGCAGTTTCCTCATCAGTCAAGCGCATTAACGGATTTCATGAACGCATCGAAGTTGCTTGCATCAAGTTCACCCGCATACTTCCCGGAGCGTGCCTCCTCAATAGCTGCCATCGTTTCTGGATTTGGACGGCGGTCAAGCGACTCGGTAAGGAGGACTTCAACGAGATTGTTAATGCTTCGGTTCTCACGCTTGGCTTCAATACGCAGACGCTCCATAAGAGCCGTGCTGAGACGGAAAGCTGTCTGTTTTCTTTCTATTGTCGTACTCATAATTGCAAGTTTTAATTGTTCGTGTTAGCAAAGATATAACAAATGTATAACATATCAAAATATTTGTGGAAAATTATATGTATTTCAGGCGTAAAAAGATAAACGGCAAAGCCGTAATGAAACGGATAACTTTGCAAAGACAGTATATTGAGGACATAACTTTGAAATCGTGACATTTACGACAATAGCAACCACTGGCATGAGTACATAGTCTATCCAGCAGAACGCATCAGTTTTATTGCTTGCTAAGCCATGCTTATATTCAGTTCCAGTAAACTATACCGCTAAGATATAGAAATGCTTTCTGTAGCATTGTAAATGTGTCTTATGATAATTACAGCAGCTAATAAGAGAACGGAATATGATAATTTTTTAAGCCGTTCTCTTATTTTCATGTCACGCAACGAGCCTGCTACTTATATGGCAGCTTTTTTCGGACGGCTTATCACTTCATTATACGTTATCCTGCGTTTACAGTTAGCCGTAAAATAATGGAAACGTTCACTTTCATCCATGTCGTTGGTATTATAGCGGAAACTGAACTCATCAAAGTATCTTTGCATGTGCTTGCGACTTATCCAACTGTATGTGCCGTTTATTGAGCGTTTACAATAATTACTCCAAAATGCTTCAATGGTATTTGTATATGCGCCGCCGTTAGCATAGATACCATGACCGTGGTCAACGACATGGTGCTTCTTATATACCTTGTTTATCAATTTGTAGCCTTGCCACTCATCAGAATACACCGTGGCGGAAAGTTTCACCTTACGCAGTACTGGACCTGTAAGTTGCTTGTAGGTGGTATTATCTATCACTTTACAAACAACACAGCCTCCACGTTGGAGAATACCCATGACGGGTGTCTTATCCTTAAAACTTCTGCCTTGTGAGTTCTTAACTTTCTTGGTCTTATGACGATTTTTGTTCTTTCCGCCAACAAAGGTTTCATCCAGTTCAACCTCACCGTCAAACTTGTCTTTCGACTCAATACCAAAATTCTCACGGATGCGCTGAAGCATGAACCACGCTGTCTTTTGCGTCACACCCAAGTCCTTTGCCAGTTGGATTGACGATATGCCTTTCTTGTGTGACGTAACAAGAAAAATAGCCATAAACCACTTGTATAATGAAGTCTTGCTCCCTTCAAACATTGTACCTATACGGACATTGAAATTCTTGCCCGTGTTCTTGCATCGGTACATACCATCACCACGGCGGTAGACCTTTGACGTAGGGTGATACTGGCTCACCGTTAGGCCAGAGCTGGTGTTCAAGGTACGTTATGCAGCTTTTCTCATCAGGAAAAGCATTGTAAAAATCTACCAGAGACTTAAATTTGCCTATATTATTGCATATTGTTGTCTTTTTCATACGCCAAAAGTTTAATGGTTGTTGTTGCTATTAACTTTGGCGAGAAAATTTCTTTGGGCAGAAAACGCCTGGAAAATGTGGCTTTTCGTGGTGACAGTAGGGGTGGTACATTGCTAACTTACTGTTAGCAAGGATGTTTTGTCGGCAAGTTAAATATACTTAACGGGAAAGCATGGCATTTTTTCGGGCAAATTTTGTAGCTTTGCAAAATAATAATGGAATATGACATGAAACGTCATGAAGATAATGACTGATTTACTTCCTAATGGGGAAATACAACTTTGCCATAAGTTCATCTGAAACACGCTTATTCCACCAGTTGCCACGTTCTGACCATTCATATCAGACGGCAATCGTTGAGGGGCGAGCCGAGTTCATATGCCACTTTCTGCAACTCACGCCTTACTTCAATGGGGTCAGTATGTAGTCTTTTCTTTTTCATTGTTCTTGTTTCTATTATAAAACAAATAGAGCAAAGCGGTAAGAAATATATGTTGCATAACATATAATAGTTGATTTTATATCGATGTTTTCTATAAATCAAAGGAATTTATTTATTTTTGCAGAAAACTTTTTATTATGAGACAAGACAGACTTGAATTATATCGGCAGTTGGAACAACAACGAAATTCAAAGCTAATTGTTTATGTAACTGGAACACGTCATGGACTTGAAACACAAATTGCCAATGATGTATTACCTAAATTCTCTGAACACTTGGACAAAATAGGTGATACAGAAAAGATTTCATTGTACCTTTATACAAATGGCGGAGATACTTTAACGGCATGGAGTTTAGTAAACCTGATACGCAGTTTCTGCAATGAATTAGAAATAATTATTCCATCAAATTGTTTTAGTTCAGGAACATTAATTTGTTTAGGTGCAGATAAGATAGTAATGACTAAACAAGCGACATTAGGACCAATAGACCCAAGTATCACTGGCCCACTAAATCCAATGATACCTGGATTTTCAGACCCCAATGCTAAAATTCCAGTGAGTGTAGAATATGTAAATGCTTACATCGAAATGGCAAAAAAGGATTTTGGTATTACAGACCAAAGAAATATGACTGACATATTGTTACATCTTTCTGAAAAAATCCATCCATTGACATTAGGGCAAGTATATAAATCTAAAAGCCAAATCCGAATGTTGGCAAGAAAGTTGATGAAATGGCAAAAATTAGAGACTGAAAAGGAAGATACAATAATCAAGTTCTTATGTAGTGAATCTGGCAGTCATGATTATTCAATAAGAAGAAAAGAGGCGGCTGAAAGTTTAGGGATACCGATAGAGAAACCTTCAATGCCTTTATATACAATAATAAAAGAAATTTTTAACGACATAAGCAAAGAGTTAGAATTGGAAAGTCCTTATAATCCAAATATAATTTTGAATGGAACAACAAATTATCCTTATTCTTTCAGAAGAGTATTGGTTGAATCTTTAACTAATGGCACTGACGTGTTTTTAAGCGAAGGAGAATTAATAAAACAGACGTTCACACCTGCACCAGGTATGGCTCCGCAAATTAATCTTAGTGATAACAGAACTTTTGAAGGTTGGAAACATGAAGACTGAAATGAAAAACGAGAAATGCAAGATTTATGAATCTGGATATAATCCAAAAATTCAATTGCGCTCAAATTCCTTTACTGCTAAATTGTTTTATGAGAATTCAGCAGTTAAAAATACTATTTCTGATAGACTAAGTAATAAAACAGTTGTAGTATCTAATTCTATAAAATGAATAGAATTTGATATAAGGATGTGTCACGGTAGGTTCAAACTTGCCGTGACATTTTATTTTCGCAAAGCTCCACCAACTGTCTTTTATAACTTTGGTTCTTAATACCACTGATAAATCATTATTGCCATACTCCCAATATATCTATTGAGCCACACTTTTATATCACGTCATCGCCATTACCACCGCCACCCAAGTCACTAAACCTGAAATAAACTTTGTTATAGATAAAGCCCCGTGCCACGCTTGTTTTCCAATCACGCCACCCATTTCTTAACCCTCTGTATTCCATTGGTATGCCACGGAACGTATGCTTGTAAAGTTTGACGTGGCAGATAAGTTTGTAGTGGTAGAATTTAGGGTAATGTCGTATATAGTCACCAAAATTAATATATGGATAGAAAAATACAACCATTAAAATCCATCAAAATTTTGCAGTAATGGAATATTTGTGCAATTTTGCAGTTGCACTTCAATTTTGCACAATTATTATGAAAGCAGTATATATCTAAATGAGAATTGTTCGATGTTATTGATGAAGCGGCACGCTATTTTTCGGTCATTATGATTACAAGTCCTAGGCATATGCAGTCTGGCAAAACAACTTTAATTCGGAACGAGTTTAAGCAACTTCCATATTATTCATTGGAGAATCTTGATGTGAGGAGTTATGCCGAGAATGCCCTGGTATTTTTCCTGAACCTGCATACTGAAGGAATGGTTTTGGACGAAGTGCATAATGCACCTAACCTGCTGTCGTATATCCAGGGTATAGTAGACGAGCATCCGGAACGGAGGTTTATACTTTCTGTTAGTTCGCAGTTTGCTATGTTGAAAAAGTCACGCAGTCGCTGGCAGGACGTACCTCAGTATTCGAACTGCTGCCGTTATCTTATTCTGAAATATTGGAGCATATTGGACGTAAGTCATTGGACGACTTGCTGTTTGAAGGATTTTACCCGGCCATCTATGCTGGACGAAACATACCGAAATTCCTTTATCCGTCCTATATCAAGACCTATCTTGATAAGTACGTGTGCGACCTGCTTCAGGTCAAGGATATGATGCAGTTCCACAAGTTCATCCGATTGTGTGCCGGCCGTATAGGTTCATTGTTCAAAGTCTCGGAACTGGCAAATGAAATAGGGGTCAGTTCTCACACCATTACAGCATGGCTTTCCGTATTGCAGGCATCCTATATTGTGATATTGCTTCCGCCTTATTTCGAGAACTCTCGCAAGAGGCTTACGAAAACTCCGAAACTGTACTTTGCAGACACCGGGCTTGCTTGTCACTTGCTTGACATCGAATCTGCGCAACAACTTGCAAGAGATAAGATGCGTGGTGCGCTGTTCGAGAACTTCATTGTAATGGAAGCGATGAAAAGGCGGTATAACCGTGGCAAGGAAAGCAATCTCTATTTCTATCGTGACTCACACCAGAATGAAGTCGACCTTATTTTGAAGAATAGTTCCGGCTTATACGGCATAGAGATAAAATCCGCCATGACCTATCATGTGGATTTTGAAAAGGCTTTGAAGCAAATGGACGGTTGGATTAACGAGCCGATACTAAAAAACTGTTATTTATGCAGGTTCACTGGAAAACAATACAGGTGAAATCAAACTGTTGAACTATGCGAACCTGTATGACATATTGGAATAAATTTGCCCAAGAAAGCTCCGATGAAAGCATGAAAGTGATGGACATACGCACTCTAATAAGAAGTATGTTTTCGCATTTCATAGAATAAAAATGATGAATAGCTCATCTTGGGTTCGAACTTTTTTATTACCTTTGCAAATAGAAGGTAGCGCAAGTGAGTAAAATGGAGAAATATCCACGTGGAGTATGAGGTGGACTTGAAAAGCCGCTACCGTTAAAATGCTTATAATCAGTGAGTTGACATTGTGGTTCGAGCCCCAAACGGATCACTTATTAAACTATTGAAAATCAGGCGGTTATCTTTAAACGGATGACTGCCTGTTTTGTTTTTACATATTGTTTTCCCGCCAAAGTTAAACTACGCACGAAAAAGCTACGGAATAGTGTCAACTGACGAAAACAAGGGGTACTAATACCGACGGAATCCACAATTGCAGAACAACCATCGAAATAAACTTTATAGACAAGACAATGGATATACAACGTATTATCAACTTGGTCAAAGAGACCCAAGGAATAATCAGGAATCGAGAAATGGCAGCCCATGTAAGAGAAAAAGGTGTTGCCGACTACGTCACTCAAGTGGACATTGCGGTACAGGATTTTCTGAAAAAGGCATTATACACACTTGCGCCAGACATACAATTTCTCGGAGAGGAAACTGGGTTACAGCGGATGGATACGGACAGCTACTGGATTCTTGACCCTGTCGACGGCACCACCAACCTCATGCATGACTATCAGCACAGCGTAGTTTCGTTGGCTCTTTGCCGACAAAAAGAGATTGTTATGGGCATTGTCTATGACCCATTTCACGATGAAGTTTTCTCCGCAGTCAAAGGTGGAGGAAGTTTTTTAAACGGCAAGACAATACACGTAGCCTCTGACAAAAATCTCTCGGAAACCATAATCGGTATTGGCACTGCAAAAAGGGAACTTGCCAAAGATAACTTTGCAAAGTTCCTCAAAGTCTATGAAAAGTCACAAGATATCCGGAGACTTGGTTCTGCCGCTTTGGAGCTGGCATACACTGCGTGCGGCAGACAAGGTGGATACTTCGAGGCTTATTTGAACCCATGGGATTATGCGGCAGGAATGCTTCTGGTACAAGAGGCCGGAGGTAAAGTTTCAGATTGGAATGGCAGAGAACTAGACCCTTCACAGGGAAGCCCGATAGCCGGAACAAACGGACTGATTCACGAAGAATTACTTAAATTGTTATAATCAACGGCATTCGATATATTCACCTACCTGACTATGCAGAAATGAAACGGTAGTTTCCTCAGAAAAAGGCAAGACTGAGTGTATACGCTTCGGACATGGAAGAAGGATTAACACTGTTCAGTACAGGAAAAGATTATCGCATCGAACGTTAGCCAGAAAACCTTACATAACACTTTTACGCCCAACTGCCGACGCCATCGAGCACAAGACAAAAGGCCGTCTTTCAGATTATGAAAGGCGGCCTTTTACAATGTAAAAAGCGGCCTTTCACGACACGTTTGACGGCCTTTTGCAAAACCTCCAGTCAACAAGCCCCACACGACATTTACACGTTGTTTGCCTATTTACCGTCAGATATGCGCCATGCCGCATGTGACACAACTGCAAAGCAAACGTATCGAAAAGAATAAAAAGCAAAAAGTTTTACATTAAATCATAAATAAGTAGTGAATGTCGGGAAATGGCATTATCTTTGTTCTCATATTTAAACAAAACCAATTATTTTTTTATTATGGCAATAGCAATTATCATTTTAGTAGTAGTTGTGCTGCTCGTCATCTGGGGAGTAAGCCTTTACAACAACCTCGTGAAATTAAAAAACAACCGCGAGAACGCTTTTGCAAACATCGACGTGCAGCTGAAACAAAGGCACGACCTCGTACCACAGCTCGTCTCTACCGTCAAAGGATACGCCACGCACGAGCGTGAGGTACTGCAACGTGTCACCGAAGCCCGCACCGCTGCAATGGGAGCTACTGGCATTAACGACAAAATCAACGCCGAGAACGCGCTTACCAGCGCGCTGGCCGGCCTGAAGGTGTCGCTCGAGGCATATCCTGACCTCAAGGCAAACCAGAACTTCATGCACCTGCAAACGGAACTGTCAGACCTCGAGAACAAGCTGGCAGCAGCACGCCGCTTCTTCAACTCAACCACACGCGAACTGAACAACGCCGTGGAAACATTCCCGTCAAACATCTTCGCAAAGATGTTTAAGTTCGGCAAGGAGCCGATGTTCGAGGTTCCACAGGAAGAGCGTGCAGTTTACGACAAGGCTCCAGAAATAAAGTTCTAACCCAAAAGCACAATGAAATATGTAGGAATGTACACCCAGATACGGCGCAACAACATGCTTACCGCCATGTTGCTGCTCCTGTTTCCGGTCATAATACTCGGCATGATTTGGGTGTTTCTCGCATTGGTAAACTATTTCGGCAACGGCGTTTATGACCAATACGGAAACATCGTGCGCCATCTTGACGCCGACATCGTAAACCACTACTTCCTAAACGCCCTGCCATGGGTAATCGCCGGCGTCGGCGCATGGTTCATAATAGCCTACTTTTCCAACACGGCAATGGTGCGCGCAGCCACGGGGGCACGTCCAATAACACGCAAGGAGAACCCGAGGATTTACAACATCGTCGAAAACCTGTGCATCGCATGCAACATGGACATGCCGAAAATAAACATCGTCAACGACCCGCAGCTTAACGCTTTCGCCAGCGGAATAGACAAAAAAAGCTATACAGTGACACTCACAACGGGTATCATCAACCGCCTTAACGACGACGAATTGGCAGGAGTAATAGCCCACGAGCTGACGCACATACGCAACCACGACACCCGACTGCTCATCACAAGCATAATATTCGTCGGCATAGTGTCAACAATAATGAGCCTCGTGGTACAGATGATGTACAACGCTTTCTGGTTTGGCGGCATGAGCCATCGCAGCAGCAACGACGAAGACAACCGTGGCAGCGGTATCTCCATGCTTGTAGTGTTTATAATTGCCGCCCTGTGCTGCGCCGTAGCCTACCTGTTCACGCTGCTCACACGCTTTGCCATCTCACGCAAACGAGAATACATGGCAGACGCCGGTGGTGCCGAACTATGCGGTAATCCGCTTGCGCTCGCCTCGGCGTTACGCAAAATTTCAGGCGACCCTGGACTTGAAAATGTCAAACGTGACGACATTGCGCAACTGTTCATCATCCATCCGCAGCATTTCGCTCCAGGACTTACCAGCTTCTTCAGCTCGCTGTTCAGCACCCATCCTGACACGAAAAAACGCATAGAAATACTCGAACAGTTCTGACAGGAAACAGAATCAAACAAAAAAGTTGGCCATAAACCATCAATAAATAGGTTATGGCCAACTTTTTTATACTCAATTATCATTATACTAAACGTACAGTGTCAAGCCTTACTCAAATAAAATCCTTATAATAGTACGCCTAACATCCATAAATAACTGCCTGCCTCATTATGCCCATAAGGCTTATTAAACTTATTAGGTCACAAGCGTTTATTAACTACCATACGCCTACTAATCAGTTGGCATATTAGCTCTCTCAGCCCCATCCAGCATATTGAGCTTATTAGGCCTATTAGGCTTATTGGGCCAATCCTGTTTTCGGTTTATTGCACATATTAGGCCTATTGGGCTTATTGGGCTTACCTGATTAGGCCCATTAGGCTTATTTGCCCCACTGGCCTTATCAGCCCAATAAGCCCATTGGGCAAAAAAAAGTATCCCCGCAAGGAAAACTCCTCGCGGGGATACTCTATAAACTTGAAAAAAGGCGGCCTCCTACTCTCCCGCA
>ERZ779877.2021-NODE-2021-length-15631-cov-5.468349_pt1 | contig 15631 bp, 10 predicted proteins | sample MGYA00511556_ERZ779877 | MGnify/ENA primary metagenome ERZ779877 (study PRJEB29588, sample SAMEA2159338) | human gut metagenome | biome: human gut; feature: human-associated habitat; material: faeces | place: Denmark | collected 2008/2010 ...
TCTTACAAGGAAACAATCAGAAATAAGGTTAAAGTTCAAGGTAAGTTTGTTCGTCAATCTGGTGGACACGGACAATATGGTGATGTATGGTTCGAAATGGAACCATTAGAGCCAGGTTCTGGAGTTCAATTCGAGAGCAAAATCGTTGGTGGTGCCGTTCCAAAGGAATACATCAAACCAATCGAAGATGGATTAAGAGAATCTGCTATGAGTGGTATATTAGCTGGATACCCAGTTATAGACTTCAAAGCAACATTAGTTGATGGTTCTTACCATGAAGTTGACTCATCTGAAATGGCATTCAAGATTGCTGCATCTATGGCTTTCAAAGAAGGATGTAAGCAAGCAAAATCTGTTATATTAGAGCCTATAATGAAGGTTGAAGTAACTGTTCCTGAAGAATACATGGGAGATGTTATTGGAGACATTAACTCTAGACGTGGTAGAATGGAAGGAATGGAAGCTAGAAACGGTAACCAAATAATAAGAGGATTTATTCCACTTTCAGAAATGTTTGGTTATGCAACAGACTTACGTTCTAAGACACAAGGTAGAGGAACATATTCAATGGAACCAAGCCATTACGAAGAAGTTCCAAAGTCTGTATTAGAGCAAATAGTTGCTTCTAGATCTAAGAAAGCAGAATAATATACAAATATGTATATATTGTGAAAACAAAAATAACACTTGCATTTTACTTGAAAATATAGTAAAATGCAGGTGTGAAATAAGATATTAATTTTAAATATAAATAGTCATGAGCAAGACTCAAGACTAACTAAAAAGGAGGAAAATTAAATGGCAAAGGAAAAATTTGTAAGAACAAAGCCACACGTAAACATTGGTACAATTGGTCACGTTGACCACGGTAAAACTACTACAACAGCAGCTATTACAAAATACTTAAGCTTATTAGGACAAGCTAAATACGAAGCATACGATCAAATCGATGGTGCTCCAGAAGAAAGAGCAAGAGGTATTACAATTAATACTGCTCACGTTGAATATGAAACAGCAAAAAGACACTATGCTCACGTTGACTGCCCAGGACACGCAGACTACGTAAAGAACATGATCACTGGTGCTGCTCAAATGGATGGTGCTATATTAGTTGTTTCTGCAGCTGATGGACCAATGCCTCAAACAAGAGAGCATATATTACTAGCTAGACAAGTTGGTGTTAAATACATCGTTGTTTACCTAAACAAATGTGATATGGTTGATGATCCAGAATTATTAGAATTAGTTGAAATGGAAGTTAGAGACCTATTATCAGAATATGGTTTCCCAGGAGACGAAATTCCAGTTATAAAAGGATCTTCATTAAAAGTACTAGAAAGTACATCAACAGATCCAAATGCACCAGAATATCAATGCATTAAAGAATTAATGGACGCAGTTGATACTTATATCCCAACACCAGCAAGACCAGTAGATAAGCCATTCTTAATGCCTATCGAAGATGTTATGACAATAACAGGTCGTGGAACAGTTGTTACTGGTAGAGTTGAAAGAGGACAAGTTAAGGTTCAAGACGAAGTTGAAATCGTTGGAATCAAACCTTCTACAAAAACTATCGTTACAGGTGTTGAAATGTTCAAGAAAACACTTGACCAAGCTGAAGCTGGAGACAACATCGGAGCATTATTAAGAGGTGTTCAAAGAACAGATGTTGAAAGAGGACAAGTTCTTGCAAAACCAGGATCTATACATCCACATACAAAATTCAAAGCACAAGTATACGTTTTAACTAAAGACGAAGGTGGACGTCATACTGCATTCTTCAATGGATACAGACCACAATTCTACTTCAGAACAACAGACGTTACAGGTGTTATCGAACTAGAAGCTGGAACAGAAATGGTTATGCCAGGAGATCACGTAAACATGACAATCGAACTTATTACTCCAATCGCTATCGAAAACGGATTAAACTTCGCTATTCGTGAAGGTGGAAGAACAGTTGGATCAGGAGTTGTTTCTGATATAATTGAATAATTTATGAATATTTAGAGAATAAATAATCATTATATTAATAAGAGAGAGTGCAATAGCCCTCTCTTAAATTTTATAAAAATTATAAAAAGCATATTGACTAATGATACTAAATGTGATATCATAAAAAAGTCTTCTTGAGACAGGCAGATATTTCCGATGAAAGGAGGAATATATATGCCGGACATTCAGAAAACAATACAGAAGATGAAAAGACAGCCAAATGGCATTAGATTTCAAGAATTGGCAAAAGTATTAGAATATAATGGATACATAATGAAATCTAAGAAACGGAACATCACACAGGCAATTTATGAACTCAAAACGGAGACGTTATCACAATAAAAGAAGAAAATCCATTAAAAGCTGTATATGTGAAAGATGTACTTAGAAGAATAGGTGAATAAATAGCCTATTCTCTGAGTATACTTATAGATAGTAAAAGGAATTTAGGAGGTGCCCTTTTATGATGAATGTTAAATACTATATGGATTTACCATATAACTATATTGTGCAACCAATATGTGACGAGAGCGGAAAGTATTTTTATGCAAAGGTGTTAGAATTAGATGGTTGCCAGAGTACAGGAGATACTTTTGAAGAAGCATATCAAAGTTTAAGAGAAGCAATGGAAGGATGGATAGAAGCGAAACTAGAAGGAGGCTTTGAAATTCCACTTCCAATAGGCTATGAACAATTTAGCGGAAAATTTATTGTAAGAATACCTAAATCATTACATTACAAATTATCTGTTGAAGCAGAACAAGAAGGCGTGTCATTAAACCAATATGCATTATATAAATTAAGTCATTAAACTTTCACATATATAGCTTATTAAATAGATACCTACAGAAAAAAAGAAAATTATTATCTTTTTTACTGTGGGTGTTTTTTATTTTATTACAAACGGATTATCATTAAAGAACATTCACCAACATATATATGAAAAATTGCCAAATCAAATTGACTTTTGACCAATTTGAGTATATACTTTAAGCGTAAATACTAAAGAAACAGAGGATGAACTAGTCAGATTTATAACTTACGAAAGGAAAGCTAATAAATATGAAAAAAACAACAATATCAAGCATAATAATAGCAATATCAATGATAGTATTCACAACTAAGGTACAAGCAGCTACAGGAAAAGTAACAACAGAAACTTTGAATTTAAGAAGCAAGGCTTCAACTGATTCGTCAGTGGTAAAGCTACTTAACATGGACGATGAATTAGAAATCATATCAGAAGAAGGAAATTGGTATAAAGTTAAGGTTGGAGAAAATGAAGGCTATGTTAGTAAAGACTATGTAAAAGTTGATAAAACGTCAACAGAAACAACCACTACGACAACAACCAATAATACTAATAATGAAAAAAACAATTCTGGTGCAAATTCAACAGAAAATAAAAACAATGAAACGACTTCAAGTCAAACCACATCAAACACTGTAACACCAAATTCTACTTTAAAACTTGAAAAAGATGTTACAATAAAAATATTACCATTAATAAATGCGAATAATCTTGGAACGGCAAAAGCTGGTGATGAAGTTACTGTTATTACAACAGTAAATAACTGGATATTTATAGAAACAAGCGAAATTGCTGGCTGGATAGTAAAAGATTCAAGTGTGGGACAAGTTAAGAGTTCAGAAGATAAAAATACTGGCTCAAGTACAGATAATAACACCACAGATACTAGCAATAATGATGACAAGGGTGAGGAACAAACTGATACCAAAACTAATACGGATAATAATGACGATACAACTTCATCAGATACAAATTATACTAAAACAACCAAATACATTAATGCTTCGTCAGTATATGTTAGAAAAGAAGCTTCAACAAGTGCCGAAATAGTAACGACTTTAATTAGAAACACTGATGTTACAGTTGTTGGAGAATCAGGAGATTGGTACAAAGTTACATATAAAGATTACAGTGGATATATTTATAAAGAACTATTGTCAGATAAAAAAACAGAAGAAACAAATAGAAGTAGCGCTAATAGAGAAAGCGCTACAACTGTTTCAAGTGTAACTACTGAAACTACAACAGAAGAAACGTCAAAGGGACAAAAGATCGTAGAATATGCAAAACAATATTTAGGATGTCCATATGTTTATGGAGGTTCGGGGGATAAATCTTTTGACTGTTCTGGATTTACAATGTATGTGTATAAGAAATTTGGATATACATTAAGCCATTCTGCAATAGCGCAATCTAAAGTTGGAACATATGTTGCAAAAGGAGATTTACAAGCTGGAGACTTGGTATTCTTCTTAGATTATGAAACAATGGATGGCATAGGACATTGTGGAATATATATTGGAAATGGCGAATTTATACATGCGTCTTCTGGAAGTGGATATTGTGTAAAAATATCAAACTTATTAACAGGAAGCTATAACACGAGATATGCTACAGCTAGAAGGTTAATCTAATAAGAGCACGACGTAATAATATAGAGTTTTATAAATAATATAGGGCAATTAAAAAGGAGAATGTTAGTGAAAAGACCACTTTTAATTGTTACTATATCATACATATTAGGAATAATTATAGGGGTATACTTTCAGCAAAGTATACTCTTTATTTTGCTTACAGGAATTACTGGAATTGTATTTTGGAAAATAATAAAGAAGAAAAAAATTGTAATTATTGCAATATGTATTGTACCATGTTTTTTGTCTTGCCAGCAGACCAATAATTTAAATAATAAATACAATAAAATGTATAAATTAGCTGATGAAAACATTGCAATGACGGGAACTGTGTGCAGCCAAATAAAGGAGACTGATTATAAGTATTCTGTTAATATTAAACTAGAAAATAAATTAAAATTAACAGTCTATATAGATAAAAGAGAAAATGTTTCAAAATTAGAATACGGCAATAAAATATCTGTTACAGGAACGTATAAGAAGCCAACAGGGAAAAGAAATTATAAAGGCTATGATTATATGAAATATTTAAAGACTAAAAAGATATGTGGCGCTTTAATGGTAGATGGAGAAGTAAAGCTGGTAAAAACAAAAAAAATCAATCCAATATTTACAATAATAAATAAATTATCGCTAATTTTTAAACAAAATTTGAAGAAATTATTACCAGAGCAAGAAGCTGAACTTGAACAGGGAATTTTATTAGGAGACACGTCTGATATAGAAAGTGAGATAAAAGATGATTTTAGAGAATGTAATTTATCGCACATGCTAGCAGTATCTGGAGCTCATTTATCTTATCTAGTGTTAGGAATAAATACTGTTTTAAGCAAAAAGGCATTTGGAATACGAAGAAGAAAAATTTTATCTATAATATTTATCTTAATTTTTATGGTTATTGTTAATATGAGCCCATCGGTTGTAAGAGCTGGAATATCAACTATTATAGCAATATTTGCAACTTTAATTTACAGAAAACAAGATACATATACAACAATTTCAATTGCTTTGTTATTAACATTATTAAATAATCCATTTGCAATTTTTGATGTTGGATTACAGCTGTCATATCTTGCAACTTTAAGCATAATAATTTTTTATTCTAAATTTACCCAAAAACAATTTAATAATAAAGTAAACAAGTATTTGTATGAGAGTGCGATGCTCACTTTGAGTGCAAACATTTTAATTCTTCCAATTACAATCTATGAATTCAACACAATTCCAATAAACTCAATAATATCAAATTTGTTAGCTGGTCCATTGCTTGGAATATGCATAATATTAGGCATGTTCACGGTAATTCTTTCAACAGTTTGTTTTCCTATATCAAAATTAATAGCATTTCCATTGCAAATTATTTTAAAAATTCTAATAAAGATAATAAAATTAATTTCTAAAATGCCATTTGGAAATTATACTGTAAAAACTCCATGGTTCATAGTAGTGTTTTTAACTTATGCAATAATTGCCACATTAATATATAACAAAAAGAAGATTACTAAAATTTTAACTATGATTACATTAATAATATTTATTGCTATGCAGGTTTGCACTTTTATAAATATTGTCTATTAATTTTCTTTTAGCAAAAAATATATTATCATCTTTAGTCATATTAAATTTATTTTCCACAATAATCACCCTTGTTTCTTAAACATTATAAACTTTATTTTACATATTTTCCAGTTATATAAATAATTGGAACTTTTTTATATTAAAGGCCTGAAACCCAATCATTAGGTATTCCTACATTTTTTCCTGCACAAGTAAATGCTTGACAACAATAGGTATAATCAACATCATCCCAAGTTGCTTTTCTATAAAATGTTTTTGTAGATCCATCACTGCATTGTTTTTCAATTACACAAACTCTTTTATGTGCATAACTTCTCCAATCATTCGGACCTCTACAATAATAATCATCAACTGCTATTCTATCTTTTGTAAAATAATCACAATCTTTTGATATTTCTTTAGTACAACTTATTGTACATTCTGATGTATAACAACTTTCTGTAACACTTTGTCCACATTCTATAGAATCAGGATATTTTTTATCCACAATTTTCTTCGTTCGTGTTCCTTTACCATTTTTACAAGGTTTAGAACATTCAGTAGTTATTGTTTTTTGATTTTTTTTCTCACATAATTTATACCATTTTGCAAACACTTCCATATCACTTGTAACTTTAATATTTTCATTTATTTGCTTTTCTTTATTATCTTTCCATCCTTCAAAATAAAAATCTTTTTTTGAAGGATTTAAATATGAAGAAGAATTCAATGCATCTTTAAATATACTTTCATATTTTACATAAACATCAATTATTGAAATAGTATTACTAAATATTCCCGAATTAGCATTAAATCGTATTCTTACGTTTAATTTATAAATTCCATTATTATATTCATTTAATTTATTTTTAGAACTAAAAATTATCTTTCTAAAAAAATTATTTTTTCAATTTGTTTTGTTTCTATTAATTTATTTATTTGCATATTATTTTTTATATCTTCTAGTGTTTTTCCATGCATGGTAAAAATCCCTTTCACTCCTGCCGAAATTGCTTCTCCGTATAGCTTCTACATCTTCTTTTGAACCTATCTCATCACATGCTATTACTTCAGGAGCCATGGACCTAATTAACATTTTCATCCCTTTTGCTTTTGATATATTTTCAACAACATCTGTTCTTATTCCTACATCATTTTGTGGTATTCCTTGATACATAGCTGCAATTTCTCCTCTTTCATCTACTACCCCACAAGTTTTCCCTTTAAAATTTATCTCTGGTATTCCATTACTTATTCTTCTTATAGTATCTCTTAGCATTGTAGTTTTTCCCATTCCAGGTGGAGAAACAATTAAAGTTGTATAAATGCTATTTGATTCTTTATCTATTATTTGTCCTAAAATTTTATTACTGCAATTTAATACTTCTCTAGCAATTCTAAAATTCAAACTAGTAATATACTTCAAATTGATTATCCTTTCATTTTCTATAACTGCTGTTCCTGTAATACCTACCCTGTGTCCTCCTTTTACAGTAATAAATCCTTCGCAGATTTGATTTTTGTAAGCATAAATTGAGCTATTACATAACTTTTCTAAAATCTGTAATATTTCTTTTTGATTTACTTTATAATCTATAACTATATCAGCTTGTCTTATTTTAAGAATAATGGGTCTATTACATCTTATTCTAATTTCTTGTAAATTGTTTTCTATGTTTATATTTTGATTAAATGTATTTTCTAACAATTCATATAATTGACATGGAAAATATCTTAATATTTCTTCTCTATTTTTCATTTTTTGATTTCCTCCATATTAATTATCTTATCCTTTTTTATATTATAGGAACTTTGTAGAATTTTCCCATAAAAAAAAAGAAGCTTATTTTAATATATGCTTCTTTTTCTATTTTAGAACTATTATTTTTCATTAATAACTGCACGATAAATTAATCCTGTATCTTGATCTTTTTCAAATTCTACTCTGTAGCTTTTTTCTGTATCTATTTCTCCTTTTATAAGAGTTATATTTTGTTCGCTTGCTTCATATTCTTCTCCATTATAATTAATTTCTTTTACTTCATTACTTGTTTCTTCAGATTGATTATTTAAAGATATGGTCGATAGTAATCCTTTTACTGTTACTCCTTTTAAATTTGTACTTTCGTAAGCTTCAAATTTTTGGTTGAAATTATTTATTTCTGCTTCGCTCATATTTGAGTTCACTTGATTTAAGACATTCATATTTCCTAAATAAAGGCCAATAGAAGGAATTATATTAACTATTGGATTTTCGCTTGCTTCTAATCCTAATTGTCCCATTTGTTGCTCATTAACTTCAGATATTCTCTCAACTACAGCATTTAAAAAGCTAGATACCTGATCAGAATCATAATCAGTCAACATCAAGCTATTGTCTGATGAAAAGTCTTCCACTGTAGCACTATCTGTGAAATTCACATCATTACTAAAATTGTACTTATATACTACTACTTCACTATCTACATCCGTTGTCGTACTACTCTCTGTTACTTCTGGTGAACTAATAATTAATTCATAGTTTTCCTTTATATTTTGTAAACTTTCTAAATTTTCAAAATTAGCAGAAAAACTTATCTTTGATTTTTTATCTTCTTTCATTTCGTATGATACAACTATATTTTGCTGATTGCCTTCTATTTTCTTTTCTATTGCTATCGTTCCTTCTGTCGTTTCTATTACTAACTTGCATACATCTCTATTTTTTTGATACACTGCAATTTCAAAATTTTTATCACTAAAATCTGTATCATCCTTAATGCTTTTTATTGCATCATCAATCTGACTAGCTGTTATTTTTGCTGAATTCTTCTGTATTTTTAAATATTCATTTAATTTATCTACTGTGGTTTGATCATTTTTTAGAGTCTCCAAAAGTTTGACTAACACATTTTGTAAATCTGTTCCTGTTAAAGACAACTTATATCCAGACATATCAGATTCTTTAACTTTTGAAAATTTGTCTTTTTCTAATTGTTGATTTATTACTGTTATATAAGTATCTTTTATATGACTTTTTTCATCTTCTGTCAACTCTACTTTTCCCATTTTCTGTAATTTATCAACCATTTCTCCATAACTTTCTACATCATCTAAATCTTCTGATAACTTATTTAATTTTTCTGTTTCTATAGCAACAAATTTACTTCCAACATATTTTGTCTGTAATCCTATCTTATTTTCTATTTGTTTATAATTAATAGGAAATTTTACATCATTTGAATAATTCAATGAAATGTTTTGTGCAGCTTTTGAATTCGCCGTGTCAACCTGTCCAGAAAAACTAATATTGAAATTATTTACATTTTCAAATTTTTTTTGCTCATTGTCAGATGATATATTAACAGAAAACTCTCCTTCATCATTATAAGGTGTGTTATTCTTTTTTTCAAAATATTGCTTTAGCCCATCATCTATAAACCCTTTTTTAGAATCTCCTATATCTGCCATATACTTAAAAAACATTTCTTTATCACTTTTAAATATATCAGTAGCAAATACTAGAATTCCAACTCCAGCTAGTATTATAATTACTATAATAATTATTAAAATTAACAATATCTTTGTATTTTTCTTTTGATTCATCTCTTTTTCTCCTCGTAAAAAATATATTAAATATGTAATATTCTTCTCTTATATGAGAAATAGATAAATAACTTTTATGTCATTTATCTATTTGCACATTATTTTATTCTTGTTCCCAATTATGGTATATATTAGCTACATCATCTAAATCTTCTAACTTTTCAATTAGACGTTCCATCTTTTCGCAACCTTTTTCATCTAAACTAACCATTGTAGTTGGAACCATTTGAACTTCTGCTTCTAAAAATTCGAAACCTTCTTCTTCTAATTTCTCACGTACAGCTGAAAAATCTGCTGGATCTGTTGTAATTTCATAAACTTCTTCTGAAGCCTCAAAATCCTCTGCTCCCGCATCTAATGCAAGCATCATTAATTCTTCTTCGTCTCTGTCAGTTGAAGCTCTTTCTATTACAATGACTCCTTTTTTATTAAATAAATATGATACACAACCTGTTGTTCCTAGATTTCCTCCTGCTTTATCGAAAACGTGTCTTACATCTGCTGCAGTTCTATTTTTGTTATCTGTAGATGCTTCTACAATAACTGCAACTCCACTTGGTCCATATCCTTCATATGTAATTTCTTCATAATTTTCATTACTACTAGATGCTTTTTTTATAGCATTATTTATTGTATCGTTTGGCATGTTTGCTGCTTTACATTTAGCTATTACATTTTTTAATTTTGAATTTCCTGCTGGATCTGGTCCACCTTCTTTGACTGCTATTAAAAGTTCTCTTCCTAATTTTGTAAATATTTTTCCTCTTGCGGCATCTGCTTTTCCTTTTTTTGCTTGAATATTATGCCATTTTGAATGTCCTGACATATTTCTCTCCTCCTCTTTAATTTTTCCCTGTATTCTAAGGCTTTCAAGCCTCTATCTATTGGTTTTACCCATTTTTCTAAAAATTTCTTTTTATATTGTAACATATCTTTTGTATTTTGTGTAGTCTTTTACAAATATTTTTTGTATTTGATAGATGTAAATGATACTAAATAAAAATACTCTAATTAGCAACTATCTACCTGCTCTAAAACTTCTTCTTAATCTTAAAGCATTTAAAATAACAGTAAAACTACTAAATACCATCGCTAGACTTGCAATCATTGGATTTATAGAAATGCCAAAAGGTTTTAATAATCCTATTGCAACAGGTATCATCAAACAATTGTAAAAAAATGCCCAAAATAGGTTTTGTTTTATATTTTTAATTGTTTTTTCGCTGATTTTAATCAATTTTAATATTGAATTCAAATCATTTTTAGTTAAAATAACATCACTTGAATCCATTGCAATATCAGTTCCACTTTTTACGCTTACACCAATATCTGCGTTTGTTAGTGCTGGACTATCATTTATTCCATCTCCACACATCATAACTCTATTTCCATCTTCTTTTAACTTCTTTATTGTTTCTGACTTTTGAGATGGTAGGACATTTGAAATTACTTTAGTTATCCCAAGCTCTTCACCTATCTTTCCTGCTGTTTCTTTGTTATCTCCTGTTAACATTATAGTTTTAATATTATGATTTTTTAACCTACTTATAACATCTTTTGCATTTTTTCTTACAATATCATTTACTCCTATCAATGCTAAAATTTCTTTTTCATTTGCAATATAAACGATACTATTTCCATTAAGTGCTAATATTTTTTCATCTTCTAAATGATTATTTTTAATAGAGAATTTTTCAATTATTTTTCTATTTCCTAATATTATTTTTTTATTTTCAACTTCTCCAGTCAATCCATATCCTACAATATTTTCAATATTCTTTACTTCTGATTTCAAAATTTTATTTTCTTGCATATATTCTACAAAGGCTTTCCCTATTGGGTGGGTAGATTTTTCTTCAATACTTCCTGCAAGTCTAATTAATTCCTTATCTGATAATTTACTATAATTATATATTTGTGAAATTTTTAATTTTCCATAAGTTAATGTACCTGTTTTATCAAATACTACAGTGTTAATTTTTGAAGCATTTTCTAATATTTCACTCTTTTTTACTAATATCCCATTACTTGCACATATTCCTTCACTTATAACTATTGCAAGTGGTGTTGCTAAACCTAGACTACAAGGACAAGCAACTACTAATATAGTAACAAATGTGCTTAATGCTGTTCCAAAATCATATCCTAAAAGCAAATACATAACAAAACTTATTATAGCTATTATAATAACTACTGGAACAAAATATCCTGAAATTTTATCAGCAATCTTTGCTATTGGTGCTTTTGTATTACTTGCTTCTATAACTAATTTTACTATCTCTGATACTGTCGATTCTTTTCCAATTTTTTCAGCCCTATATTTTATGAAACCATCATAATTCAGACTTCCTGCTATTACTTTATCTCCAATATTTTTTGTTACTGGTTTGCTTTCTCCTGTGATAAATGACTCATCTAAGTGAGTTTTTCCTTCTATTATTTCACCATCTACTGCAATTTTGTCTCCTGCTTTTGAAATTACAATATAGCCTTTTTTTATTTCATCAAGAGTTACCTCTTTTTGGATTCCATTAACTTCAATTATTGCTTTATTCGGAGTAATTTCAACCAGTTTTTTTATTGCATCCTTTGTTTTATCTTTGCTTATTCCATCAATATATCTTCCAAGTTTAACAAAGTAAATAACTATTGCTGCTGATTCAAAATATAAATTCATTGTATAGTGCATATTTCCTTTTATTATCATATACATACTATATAAACTATAAATAAAACTACTTACAACACCTATTGTAACAAGTGTATCCATATTGGGTATTTTATGAATTAAATTTTTATAACCATTTTTTAAAATATCATATCCATACCCAAAAAATGCAATTGTTAAAATCAATAAACTAACGGCATAATTTATAGGATTATGTTCTGCACTTAAAAATTTTAAAGTTGGTAAACCAATCATATGTCCCATAGAAATATACATAGTAACTATTGCTAAAATTGTAAAAATAATAAATTGTATTTTTTCTTTTTTATTATTTTTTTCTATGTTGAACTCTTTAAATATTCCTAAACTTTTAAAACCTGCTTGTTTTATATATTTTTCTATTTTTTCTTGATTTAGAATTTGCTCATCATAAGTTATTGTAGCATTTGCCATTACAAGATTCACATTTGCCTCAAAAATTCCATTTTGCTTATTCAAGTATTTTTCTAATCCATTTGAGCAAGCACTACAAGTCATTCCATCAATCGCTAATATTATACTTTTCATATTATTCTTCCTCTATAATTTCATATCCAAGATCTATAATTTTTTCTTTGATTTGAGCAATTTCTAAATCCTTTTCTGATTTTATTGTTACTATTCCAGTATTATGATCTGCATCTACACTTTCTACACCACTAATTTCTGATAGAGCTATCTTAACTCTATTTTCACATCCTCCACAAACCATTCCATTTATTTTAATTTTTAATTCCTTCATCTTATATCATCCTTTCTTTTTACTTATTAAATTTTTTAAATATACTTACTAATTCATCTATTATTTTTAAATTACCTTTTTCCAAATCATTAGAAACACATGAATATATATGATTTTTCTATAACCAATTTCCAACTTTTTTAATGTATATTTTCTTTACAATCTGAACTAAAATTACATATAGGATAGTCAATCCTGCTACTATTAAATAATATAATGGTGGCATTATTTCAAAATGGAATGATTCAATATTATGCAATAATATTGGTGTAAATATTGTTCCTATTATTGTAACCATTGTTAAACAAGTTAATATTGGGTTTGCTTTTGACTGTACAAAAGGTACTTTTTCAGTACGAACGAAATGAATTATCAATGTTTCACTTATTAGACATTCAACAAACCATGCTGTTTGAAAATAACTTTCACTTACAGCTCCATTATATCCTAATATAAACCAAAATGCTAAAAACGCCAAAACATCTATTATCGAACTTACTGGTCCCATTACATTCATAAATGTTCCCAATCCTTTTGTATCCCATTTTCTTGGTTTTATTAAAAATTCCTCATCAACATTATCATATGGTATTCCTATTTGAGAAAAATCATATAAAAAGTCTTGAATTAACATTTGAATTGGCAATAATGGTAAAAATGGTAAGAAAATACTTGCAATAAATATACTAAATACATCTCCAAAATCTGAACTTAAAGCCATTTTCATATATTTTATAATATTTCCATATACTTTTCTTCCTTCTATTACTCCATTAAATATTACTTTTAAACTTTTTTCTAATAAAATAATATCACTTGCTTCTTTAGCAATGTCTGTTGCTGTATTTACACATATTCCAACATCTGCATTATGTAGTGATGGTGCATCATTTACACCATCTCCCATATAGCCTACTACATGTCCATTTTTTCTAAGAGCCTTTATTATTCTTTCTTTTTGTAAAGGATTCATTCTAGCAAAAACATTTACTTCCTCAACCTTTTTAGCAAGTTCTCCATCTGGCATCCTATCAATATCTGTACCTAATAATATTTTTGAATCTTCTATTCCTACCAAGTTACAAATATTTTCAGTGGCATATTGGTTATCTCCTGTTAAAATCTTTGTTGTTATTCCATATTCTTTTAATTTCTTTATTGTACTTTTTACTTCTTTTTTTGGTGGATCTAAAAATGCTACAAATCCTATAAATGTCATTTCTTTTTCATCATCGCTATTAAATATATCTTTTCCTCTATACTCTCTTTTTGATGCTAACGCGATTACCTGCATTCCTTGTTTTGCAAGATTTTCAGCATTTTTATTAATATTTTGTATCATTTCTTGAGTTAGCTCTTTATGTTCGCCATCTATTTTTACTTGATTACAACTTTTTAATACTTCTTCTAATGCTCCTTTAGTAATTATCCTATAATGATCATCATGTTTTACTACAATACTTACTTTTTTTCTAATATAATCAAATGGAATTTCATCAATTTTTTCATAATTAATAACTTGTTCTTTTATTTTATGCTGAACTCCATATGTTATTACTGCTTTATCTACCAGATTTTTCATTCCAGTACTATAATAGCTATTTAAAAATGCATATTCTAATATAGATAAATCTTCTTTTCCTTCAACATTTATATATTTCTGTAATACTATCTTGTCTAATGTTAATGTTCCTGTTTTATCAGTGCATAAAACATCTATTGCACCTAAATTTTGAATTGCCTGAATGTTTTTTACTAATGTTTTTTTCTTTGCAAGAGTTTTCGTTCCTTTAGTTAAATTAACATTTACTATCATAGGCAACATTGTTGGAGTAATTCCAACAGCTACTGATAATGCAAATAGCACTGCTTCTAATATATCTTTTCGTATAAATGCATAAATAATAAATACTGCTATTGAAACTACAACCATGTATTTTATTAATAATTTTGTAATTCCATTCATACCTTTTTCAAAATTTGTCGTTTCTCTTTTATTATCAATTTGTTTTCCCATACTTCCTAGATATGTAGAAAAACCAGTATTAATTACTATAGCTGTTGCATCTCCACTTATTACACTTGTTCCCATTAAACATATATTTGAAATTGAAAATATTTCATTTGAGTTATTAAATTTATCTGTTTTTTCAATAGGCGCACTTTCACCTGTAAAAACAGATTGATTTAAAAACAAATCCTTATTTTCTATAATCATTACATCAGCTGGAATAATAGAACCTGCATTTAGATGAATAATATCACCTTTTACAACTTTTTCTGTTCTTATTGTTTGTTCTTTTCCATTTCTTACAACCGTTGCCGTTGAAAACATTTCACTTTTTAATTTTCTATTGAATTTATATGTTGAATAATTTTGGGCAAATTTTATCATAGCACTTACAAATCCAATTGCTAAAATAATAACTGTACCTAATGTATCATCACCAACAAATTTATTTATTATTGCTAAAACAACTAAAATTAAAATAAATTTATCTTTAAATGAATTTATAAAAAAATAAAACCACGAATGTTTATCATCTTTTACAACAACATTTTCTCCATCTTCTTCTAATTTTTGTTCTGCTTCTTTA
>ERZ779877.2023-NODE-2023-length-15630-cov-6.359679_pt1 | contig 15630 bp, 18 predicted proteins | sample MGYA00511556_ERZ779877 | MGnify/ENA primary metagenome ERZ779877 (study PRJEB29588, sample SAMEA2159338) | human gut metagenome | biome: human gut; feature: human-associated habitat; material: faeces | place: Denmark | collected 2008/2010 ...
GCTCTCCACTATCTTTGATAGCGGAATGCTCCTGCCGTACCTTTGACAGAGGGGTGTTCTGGCTATAGTCGATCCACTCGACCATGGACAGAATATCTCTATGGCAAACTGTTAGCGGATGCAGACATTGGTATGGGCGAATAGTAAAAAAGTTCTATAAACAACGTTACAGATTCAAACATATATCAGAACTGGCAACATCATATAAACAGGAATTTGGGCTATGGAATAACAACCAACAACTTTTCAAGGAATATATTCACTACTTTCCAACCTGGAATGTAAGTATTAAAAGAGAAGTTCAGATGTCGGCAGACTCAATTACGAAACAGTCCACACTGAGATTTCCCAGTATGGACTGTTTGATAACGACTATATCAGTCTATGTCATAACCTATCACACAATCATCATTGATAAGCAGATAATAATAACCGTTACCACAATTTCGGTATTCCTTGCTGAATCCGGCTATCATATCACCATTCTCTTTCGGTTCACACCAAAGTGTCCCGTCATAACCGCAAAAGTCAAACCTATAGCTTGAATACTTCTCTTTCTTTTTGAAGGCTTCCCTGAAGCATGCCATCACCATGTAGCCGCAATACTTCTCGATGGTGCTCAATCTGATACATTTTCCGTCAATACCTGTTCCTGTGGTTATATGGTTCTCGTAAAGGGATTTTGTCAAATCCGCACCTGCAATCCTACGCAACCAATCATTTGTATGTGTGGCAAGTCTGGCAAGTTTCTGGTATTTGAGAATCATCTTCTTTTCTGCCTCTTCTTCATTTTCAGTGGTCGGATAATAGACTTTCTCAATGCTTGACCAGGCATTGAAAACATAACCTCGTTTGCGTTTACCTTTTGCAATAATGCCAATCACTCCCTCTCCGTTACTGCGGTTAATGAACAACTTTCTACGTTCTCCACTAATTCTGACATACAATGATGTGGGGTTCTTTTCGTTGCGAAGATACTCTTCTGCCGGATGAATCTTTTGTACTTCCATATCTTAAGTATTTAAATTAATCATTTCCCTTTTGTGAAATCGTGACAATTTCAAAGGGCTTCAAATTTTCACGCTCCCGATACTGTGAGACATGGAAGATAAGACAAGTAAATGGCTGTAGATTTGTATGGAATACCCAAATCTCTGATTTGCGGAAGGTTGCCATACCAATCTGAGACACATTAGAGAATCGGTACTTGGCGTTCGGACATTCACAGTAATTTTGCGGTGAAAATCTGACAAGCCGTGAATTGTCAGCATACAAAAAGCTTATAAAATATGCTTTAATCAATTACAAGAAGGCGAATTTAGATTCAACTATAAAGGGTTTATTTCATTTGTCTATCAATGATTTAGAGAATTATCTTTCATTCATCCAATGTCCACATGTATTCATGTCCACACGTTTACATGTATACACCTATACAAGTGGACTTATATACATGTTTACATATAACCATGTATTCACGTCCATATGAATACATGTATACAAAAAGCCACCACCAAATCATAAGACTTGATGATGGCTCAAAGCTATATAAGACAATATCAATTGACGTAGGCGTAATTTACGTTGAAATAGGTGTCAGAAACCTTTGCAGTCGTAATGACCATTGACCTGTCTGAGTTCGTGAAACAGTATTCAAGTGTTGCCTCGTTCGCCGGAACAATCAGAGAATAATGTTCCTTCAAATAGTCGATAACCAGACGGCTATTAGCTATCAGCTCTGTATCTATTACCGAATACAATTCCCCATTTGAAGCATAAAAGCTATATAGGATACCCTCATTACCGTTGCCGGTTTTGTAAGTGAGTTGAATAGAACCAGCTATTGTTGCCTCCGATACAAGAGCATATCGCTTCATTGAAAACTCCATATAGTTCTTGACCTCGTCTATGGTTGAACTTTCAACATGATAAGGCTCCGTCCATACTTTCAACTCCGGCTGAAGCTCTTCAACATCATCCAAAATGTTGTCTTTGCCACAAGAAGTTAATACCAATGGTACTGCCATTAGGAATACTACAATGGCAAATGAGAAGTATTTATTCATATTCATAATTTTTGATTGTTATTGACTTGAATATATCTGTGTATTCACGTGTACGTGTAAACATGTATATATTGCTACACGTACACATACCTATACGTACACATGGCTACGTGTATACACGTTTACATTACATCATTGATGCTTTTGGACTTGACTTTCCGAGCCTTGCCATGCTTCGCCTCGTATGCCTCGATGCCCTGTTTCATCACATACTCCATAAAGGCACGTATAGTGAAACCCTCCTTGTAAGCTATTGCCTGTACCTTATCTACAAGTTCCCTGGAGCAGATAAAGGAGAAATGCCGCCAGGAATTGTCCAGTTGCTCTTTACGTTCTGCCTTGACTGACCGTTTTTCCTGTTTCGGAATTGGCTTGGTCTCGGGTGTTTGTTCTACTGTTTTATTGTCAGGGCTGATAGCAGCACTGCCCAAAATATTGCCAAGCAGAATGTCCATATTGTTTTTTGCCATAGTTGTTATTGGTTACGTGAAAGAATTTCCTCCGTAAGTGCAAGATAATCCTTTGCACCGTTGGAATTTAAATCATACTCGAATATACTTTTGCCACTACCGGCTGATTCAGCCAAGGCGATATTCTCACGGATGCGGGTATTCATGGTGATACTTTCGTAACGCTCCTTTACAGCCTGTTCCACTACCTTGTTCAGTTTACGATGATTGAATCTGGCGATGAACACACCTCCCAGGCGAAGCGACGGTTTGACACGTTGCAAGGTGGTGACAAATGCGTCAAGCATCCTCATGCCTTTCAAAGGAAGCAGCTCCGGTGTCATCGGTACGATGATCTCATCAGCCGCGATAAAGGCATTGGTAGTGACAATACCAAGAGAAGGCGGACAGTCAATCAGGATATAGTCATAGTCTTTCCTGAGCGGTTCAAGCAGACGGCTGAGCAGTTGCTCTCTTGCCAACAGATTGGTCAGAGCTATTTCCGCACTTGCCATTTCAAGGGAAGAAGGGACAAGGTCAAGATTCTCCCGGATATGTTTTACAGGCAAAGGAACACCGTTTACCAATGAATCAAAAATGCTCGTCTCTATTTCATCCTCATTAGGTATGAAATACAGTGTCAGGTTTGCCTGTCCGTCAAGGTCTATAAGCAGGACTTTCTTGCCTTTCATTGCCATACAAGCCCCGATAGAGGCGGTTGAAGTTGTCTTTGATACGCCACCTTTATGGTTGGCGAAAGTGATGATTTTCTGTGCCATACTATTTGTTTTTATGTTTATATGTTTCAATGTGTTCTTGTATTCCTGTTTACACGTGTACTTGTCCACATGTATCAATGTATACAAAGGTAAATGTATGATATACAAACACCTACCAATGTCTCCTAACAGTTGAAAACAGTCAGGGAAAGTATCAGGGTCATAATAATATGACTTCATCTTTGCTCACTAATCGTTGTGCTCCGCTGATTAACCGTACAAGAAGTTGTTCGTTATACACTGCCACAATTATTCCATGGCTACAGCCCCTGCATGGGGTTATAAGTTCGCAAGATGCTCCAATCAGTTCTGCGCTGTACCTGTCCATATTATCTTGTTTTTATGCAAGGACACGAGACTTGCCTCATGTCCTTGCGGGTATGTTATTCGAATGTAAAAGGGTGGATGTAGAAATAGGTCTCTTCGCTTTCGTATTCATAGCTATTGATAAAATCCACCATTTCTTTTTCACTGCGGTCTCCCTGTCCAATACCGGTCTTTGATGTCCATTCAGCTATGGCATCCTCAATGGTGTCAAAAACATCCTCACATGCATCCTCGAAAGGTTCGCCGTATGAACTCACACAACATTCTTCGGGAAAGAAATCCCCCTCGTCATGGGTATAGAACAAATCACATCCACTTTCGCAACATCTGTATGAAATACTCAGTTCATCATTCAATATCCGGTTTATTTCAAAGAAGAGTTCGTTACAGGCATCCCATGCGGTTTCTGTCTCAAATGAAAGAAGGAAATAATCATTCTCTTCGTCTTCTTCATATTCAGCCCAATAGATATGTCCTCTAACACTGATTTGCTTTTTCTCATAGTCAATGCCGTAATGCTCGGCAAGCTTGAACAGCCTTATATCCTTACTATCCACTTCCATGTCCTGAAAGGTAGTCCACAGGTTATTTACTGCTTCACGTGTCCCAGTGACCTTATAGGTCGTTGTTGCTAAATTTGCCATATCATTGAATTTTAAAAGATTACCACTCCGTATAATAACTCTGGTCGTTGTTCTCGCATTCCTCAGCCCATTCTTCATCGGTGAAGTCACTGTGCAGACATTCATCACTGCAATAGTAGGCTACTCCCATGTCAGCACAATACCTGGCACGCATCAGTCTGCCACACTCTGAACATCTTCTGCAAGCCCTGTCTGTGTCCCACCAGAAGTCAGTGAAAGACTCGGCTATGACATCCTCACTGGTGTTCTCGTCCCACTTGTCAAGGTAGAACTCTGCAAACTTGTTCAACTCCGGCTCTATGTAGAGCATCTTTTCAGTACCGCCAACAGCCTTGGTCAGTCGGCTCAGGATTGATTGGATTGTCGTCATAATATCATCTGTTTTTTTTCTTCCCTCTCGTAGATCAACTACTTCGGGAACACATATAAATTTTGTTGCACCAAGAAGGTGTCGGGGCTGTCTCTGCAAGGTTTTGCTCCAAAATACTACCCGCAGGTGTGGAGATTTTGCGGCAAAGCGAAGCCCTGACCTTGCTGATGACAAGACCGGACAATTACCTTCGCAACGGAATTTATGCCAGTTCCCCGAAGTCGGTGTATGAGGAACGAATCTCGGCAAAGAGAAGTATAAGCATAAAAAAGCGACCCGAAGGCCGCTCTATTGGAGAGAAGAAAGGATTTACTTGCCCTTCTTGGAGTTCTTCTCCTGAGCTGCTGGAGTTTCCTCCTTTTCAACAGCTTCATAGAACCTGGTGGCTACAAATGCCACTCTGTTGCGCTTGACACCGTCGGCATCCTGCCACTCCTCCGGCTTGAAATAGCCTTCAACCGTGAGGAGTGCTCCTTTGACAAGGCGGTCAAAGGATGTAGTATTCTCATTCTTGCGCCATGTCTCGACGTTTATGAAAGCGGAAGTGCGGGTTGTTTCCTCGCCTGATTTCTCAGTGCGGCTGATTGCCAAAGGGAAACGTGCAACGCTTGCGGTTGAGAACTGATGGATGCTTGCATCCTTACCTACAAAACCAGAAACTACGAAAGAATTTTCCATTTTCTTCATAACATTGAAATTTTAGAAGTGAAACATTTATTTTTTACGTTGCCATCAAAGTTGGCAAGGATAGCAATCAGGCAAGTAATTACCGAATTATTTCACCGTCAGGCAGGAAAAGTTTTCCGAAAAGCTGCAGCTGGAAAAGTTTTTGAAAAAATTCAGGGAATAAGGTTCTGGTACTTGCAGTATGCGGCTTGCACTAACTTCGCAACAGGAAAAAGTAAGTGTCACGGCTTCGTCCAAAATGAGATGTGAAGGGAATGGCCTGATATTCTTGTGTCTGGTCATGGTAAAGAATGCTGTTCTCATAGTCAGACTCGACAGGTTTCACAGATCCATGGCAAGCAATCCGGACATAGTGAAAGCGATAACTCCCAAACTTCACCATGAACCCGGCATAGCATAGCAAGAGAAATACGAAACTCCGCACTCTGCATAAAAAGGTCTGAACACGGAAGCTATTCAAGAGGATGGAAGCCAGAGGTGAAGCACAACAAGGCTGATGCCACTCATGTGAGTGATGAAAAGGTGCAAAATCAGCAAGGAGAAAAAGAAAGGCAATGCCTATCAGTCAAAGAGCGGACTTCTGTCCTACTCTGGCTTACTGCAAGTTTAAAGTTTAGATTTACCCATGTATATATACATGTATTTTAAACTTTGGTTACAAACCTGAACAGGTTTATAAAAAGACTGACGAACAATTCATTGCGAATAGAAATATCATATGAGAAAGAAAATGGGAACTACATTTTCTCCTTACTGAAGCACCGACAGACAATGCACAACCATGTAAATATTCTCATAAAGTAGTTAACAGCCCGGATAAAAGAATTTGATAATATAAAGTCGGCAATAAATCGGTTTTATTGCCGACTTTATATTATCCTAGCAGAACAATGGAATCATTTTACAAAGAGTAAACGTAAATGGTAAGACAATGTTTTATGGTGTGATTTCAGATTGTTGATCGAGAAATATTTACCTCTTCATATTAGGAAACAGTCAAGCAGATAGGTGTAGTTTCGTTAATAAGAGATTCTACTTAATTTCTTAGTCATTTGCGGGATACTTTTAATACTATGCTTTTACAACACAAGAAAAATACCTCATATATTACATAATATGATGAATTCATAATGGTGTTACTTAATATAGAAAAACACACTAAAGAATGATTAATTGCTCAGAACTTATATATAAAGTCGGCAATAAAGTTGGTTTGTTGCCGACTTTATATTATATTTGCACTGCAATGAGTATTGACGAGAAATATAGTATTAAACAGAGCATATTGAATTATGCTCGTACTTACGGACGGATTGAAGTGCCTCAATTAGTATCAGTATTGGGGATAAAGACCAATACCGCCCGCCAGTATCTCTGTACCTTAACCAAAGAGAACAAGATAGCCCGTACAGGAAATGGTGAATACATGCTTACAGATAAACAGGTGTTCTCATTTGCTCCAACAGAAACACTGAGAAAACTATATGTCGGATTGAAAGAGAAATTGCCATTCACCGATTTCTGCATCTACGATGGCAGCATCTTCACCACACTACAACATCACGTCTCTGTGAACCATGCTATTTATGTCGAGACCAACCGGGATGCTGTAGATTCTGTTTTTTCTCTGTTGAAGGATTCAGACATGCCCGTTTATAAGCAACCGACAGCAAAGTTCATGTACGACTACGTAAACATGCATGAACCATGCATCATTGTAAAGATATTTGTCACTGAATCTCCAGTAAATAAGGTTGATGGGATGGTTACTCCTACCATCGAAAAGCTACTCGTAGATATACAGAAAGACGAAGACTTTGATTATATGCAGGGCACGGAAATCACTTATATGTATCAGACCGCCTTTGATTTGTACACAGTCAATACTCCCAAAATGCTCCGATATGCAAAACGTAGAGGAGCATACGATAGTACTTATTCATTAATAGAACAATCACAAAAATATGATAAATAAAGAATGCTTTACAGCAAGATGGATTGAAGAAAAATCCAAGGAGCTAAACTATCCGGACAAAAATATCATTGAAAAGGTCATCCATGCCTTTTCATTGCTGGACATGTTGGCGGCTTCAGGTTGCCCATTTCATTTCAAAGGTGGAAGCAGTCTGATGCTTCTTTTAAAAGAACAAAGACACAGGCTGTCTATAGATATTGATATAATATGTCCTCCAGGTACTGAAATAGAAGAGTATCTGCAATCATACAAAGACTATGGCTTTATTGACTATAAGCCGATAGAAAGAATTCAGCGTGGAACAGACATACCAAAATCGCATTCCAAATTCTTTTATCAAGTGGCTTTCCTTGATGGCATAGACCGAAAAGAAACCATCCTGCTGGACGTTCTAAATGAAGACTGTCACTACAACGAAGTCGTGACTTTACCTGTAGAAAGCCGTTTTATAAAGACAGAAGGTGAACTGAATTATGTAAAAGTACCATCCATTGGAGATATTCTCGGAGACAAGCTTACGGCGTATGCACCCAATACAACAGGTATTCCATATATCAAAAATGGTAAGGATGCCAGCATGGAGATCATCAAACAGCTATATGATATAGCCAGACTGTTCGAGAAGACAGAGGTCCTTGAAACAACGACAAAATCGTTTGTACAAATTGCAGAAGTTGAACTCTCATACAGGCATTTGCCAAACAATCCAAAACTCATTTTCGATGATATCAGACAGACTTCGCTGTGTCTGGCAACAAGGGGAAGTGAAGGAAACGGACAATTTGATGCACTACAACGTGGTATACAAAGGATCAAATCCTTCATGTTCAATGGCGGTTATTTCATTGACGATGCGATTAGAGACGCAGCACGCGCAGCCTATATCGCCACAATGATAGAGACGGGCAACACAATAATAGAAAAATACGACGGTAATCCTGCCACCATAGGCTCCCTGGATATAGCACCCACACTTCCTTCGCGACTGAATAAGCTGAAAAGGACTTCTCCTGAAGCCTATTACTATTGGGCAAAGACCAGCCATCTATTACAACAGTTGTAACTATAAACAGAAATACAATTTCAGCAAGGAGAAAAAGACCAATATAGCCCTCCATCAACCAGAACAGCATTCTGACTGATGGAGGGCTTTCTACAAGTTTAAAGTTTAGATTTACCCATGTATATATACATGTATCTTAAACTAAACTTACTTGACTGATTCAGCCATACAACAGGATAAGCCATTGAGTTTACAAGTTTAATAGAACTCATATATGTATATATGAATTGATAAACTTATTTATAAACTTCATCCCTAAGCAGAAAGTAAGTTCTTTATTCCTTTGCTGAAAAATCATGTAGCATAAATTTCTACCATATGCAGGATCAACATAACGTACATCTTTCTGAGAATCTGAAAACCTGTATATATGTGAATACCTTTTTCTCCTTGCTGAAATAATTGGCGACTAAATAAACACAGATGAGATATTGAGAAATATTTTCGATACATATTATGCGAAATAATTGATAATTACCTAATTTTGCAAAATATAGATGCATATTAGAGATAAATTCATTCGCATCTGTGTTATTAAATATTAAACTCTAATAAAATCACATCTAAATCAGGAAAGTGATGAAAAAATTGAAACTTATAAGAAAATCAGAACCGTTCATATTTCCAAATGGATAGAAACGTAAAATTTAATGGCTCAAATATGATTCAATTAGCTGTATCAAATTGAGCATCAGACTGTTTATATAACTGTGTGGGTAAGTAGCTGAATAAAGAAGATTCAACCAGCGATTACGCACTCAGATTGCAGGTCTACAATATAAAATACTGATAATCAATTATATAAGTTATTTTAGCTAGTAAGTGGAAGTAATGGCTCAAATACGAGCCAAATAGCCATTAATTATCTGACAATCAACCATATAACAAATGTGTATTGGTAAGTAACTTGTGAAAACAAAAGAAAGCAACATTTATATAGTACATAATAAGCTGATTTACAACTACTTAAACTCCTATTTCCAACAATAAAATCATGGCTCAAATACCATTCCAATACAACCCAACTAACTGACATACAGATTACTAACATCTTTGCATCGGAAAGTAGATTCTGCGTGGGAAAATAGTCCAATTGCAAAGAAACACATAAAACCTGCAAAAATAAGCCCGTAAATGCCTTATTTTCAAGCGTTAAAGATTGTTCGGATTTTTGCAGATTTTTGATTTAGGTATTGTTTGTTTGCAGATTTTTGCCTAACTTTGTCCCCCAGATGTCCCCCAAAGAGTGACGCACCCCCATTTTTTGTCCCCCGAAAGATGGTTTTTTGTCCCCCGTGGCGACATTTGGTAGTAACTCGTTAAAACTATAAAGGCAATGGCAAAGAAACAAACATCAACAACTCAACGAGGACAAGTCAAGCTTCGTGAAAAGAAACTGGCAGATGGAAGTTCCAGTCTCTATCTTGACATCTACTCTAATGGCAAGCGAGTGAAAGAATATCTGAAGCTCTACCTTGTTGTTCCCAATACTGCTATTGAGAAGGAGCAAAACCGCCAGACCTTAGCAGTAGCTAATTCTATGCGAGCCAAACGTGAGCTTGACCTATTTAACGTGAGTTCGACGAATTCAAAACAAAGCGAGCTGTGTGTCAAGAGTTCTCGTAACATTGATACACGGCTTTTTCGGAAAGCAACAGTATGCAGCAATTGCACCCAATAGGTTGACGATAAAATTATCAAAGCTCCTGTGTCTTGAATGTTCCACTTGTGCTATATTTTTGAGTTCGTCGTTGACGGTTTCGATAATGGCACGTTTCCTGAGTAGTAGTTTGTCTGAGAGTGACATCAATGCTCCTTTCATATTTCTTTTCAACTTGGTTATAAGTTGTATGCCATCCACGAACAGTCTTTCAAAAAGATTCCTGCCGATGTATCCCTTATCACCGACAAGCTTTCCATAGATGAATTCCACAAAGGCCTTGTATTCAAGGGGTTACGGTCATCCACATCGCCAGGGGTAATCATAAAATTCAGGAGTTCTCCGCATTCGTTGCATATCAGATGAAGCTTGAATCCGAAGAACCAGCCCATGGAACATTTACCTCTCTGTGCTATTCCCTTGAACGTCTTATGGATATGGATTCTCTGATTCCTGCATACCCGTAAAGGAGTGGAGTCAACGAAGCTGATACCTGTGCATTTGCCTAAAAGCACCTTCTTGATGAACAGGGCCAATGGGATGGCCACTTCTTTTTCCAATTCTACAAAACGGTTATAGGAGACGACTTTGGGAAAGAGATGACGCATATGCCGGCAGACCTTTTCCACATAGAAATGTTTCAGACAACGGTAGCCCGAGTCATGGAAAAGTATCATTATGAGCATGATTTCTGCCTTTGACATGGTTGAGGAACGGTGATATGAACGTTTCATGACAGCTTTTAGTGTATATTTTGACATCATTGAATCAAAAAACTTGCAGAAATCATCTGCCATACAAAATAATTCTATAACTTTGCTCTCGGCGATCATAGCGATTATTGTTTGTAATTCTTTGTAATTCAGTACTATAAAGTTACAACAATTTTCGCTAATCACCAAATTTTCAAGGACTTACAATTCGTCGAACTCACGTTATTTAGTGGCAAATATGAAATAGGACAGCCCAAACAGGAAGGAGTTCGTTTCCTTGATTTTTATCGCCAGATGTGCGAAGAACGTTTGAAAACTCCTGACACTTTGGGTAATTGGGGCAACTGGCACAGTTGTCTTAAACATCTCGAAATATATTGCGATGAGTTTACCACTTTTGATGATATTGACGCTGCTTGGATTCAAGGATTCAAAGATTATTTGAACACTGCAGAGAAAGATACCAGAAAGCGTGGAGGTTCTAAGCGTGTTTACGCTTTCGAGGGATTATCACAAAACTCAAAAGTTTCCTACTTCAACAAGCTTCGCGCATGTATCAATGAAGCATTTGAGAAAGGGATAATCACTAAGAATCCTATTAGAGGTATCGATGGATTCAAGCAAGAAGAGGTTGAGCGCGAGTACCTGACAATTGAAGAGGTCAAGAAACTTGCAGCCACACCATGTAACTATCCTATTCTGAAGGCCACCTTCCTCTTTTCATGCCTCACTGGGCTACGCAAGAGTGATATAGAGAAACTTACTTGGGGTGAAATCCACAAACAAGGTAATTTCACTCGCATCATTTTCAAGCAGAAGAAGACTGGTGGGCGACTAACCTATAATACACAATAATTCGTTGATTATATGATATTTATATAGACATATTCCTTATTGAGTAACAAATATGAAACATTTATAATTTATATCTGCAACTATGATTCCAATTCAATATTGTTACATAATCCCGCCCAATAGATAATCACTCCAACCGAATCCGTTTTTCTTCGAACTGCTTACTGCTTCGCCCAAAGAAACAAGATTTCCTCTTGGTCAATTACGCATAAAGGAAATCCCAGAAATCCTGTGGAAGCCATACATTCGGCAGCAATGCCGCCTTACGGAACATCGGGGCTATCTGTGACGGATGCCAGCCGCCTCCTCCACAGCCAATCGCCGTTACAAGGAAGCGCAGCTCAGGATGGGCTGCGGCATATTCCGTGAACCTCATGACAGATTCCCCTATTGCTTTCAACCCGATGATACCGCCGATTGTGGGGATGGCGTAAGATTGTCCTTGTGCCCCTTCCCGCTGTCCAAATATCGCCCCGAAATGCTTCAGCGCGAATGCCGATGCGCCGTCAAAATGTCTGCCGGAATTACGGCATCCGAACACGAAGATCTCGTTGTCCTGAAGGGTTGAGACGAAGTCCGGGGTAATGCGCTCCTGCCAGTCCGAGGGCAAAGCAGCTTTAGGTCTTTTAAAATGCCTGAATATATCCATCTCCTTTCAATCTATACCTTACCTGTTTGCGAATTTAACGAATTTATTTCATAACGGCACTATTTATGCAGAATGGTTCATGCTGCATCTTTTATTGGACTCTCTTCCCCTTACCGTCAAGCAGGATGTTATTGCCGTGCCCGTCACCACACAAGTATAAGTCCGCTCCTATCGCCTTGATATACTCATAAGAGGGAGGCGTTACCACCCGGCCGTCCGGTGACATGAGGCCGTACCACCCGTATTCCGCCTGGTAACGGAAGCATTTGGCGGTGGCAAGGACGTTCACTGGGTCTTCCGTTCCGCCATATTCGCCATCGCTGTCATCTTCACAGGTTTCCGCATAATGGAGTTGCCCCGTTTCATAGGTCATCTGTTCCACGTCACTGATGCAGAAAGGCTCGATGAGCTTGCCCCGGAAATCGTATTTGCGCACGGTATGGTCGGACAGGGTGGCGACAATGGCTTCACCCGTGGCATAATATTCAGCATCGGAAAATGGCAGTATGGCATTCAGGCTCTTGTCAAACACGGCTTCCTGTCCGTCAACCGTTTCCACCACCCATACGCTGTCAAGGTTGCGTATGTCAAGGTATTCGGGTTGCAATTTCCATTCGCCTTTTCTGTCTATCAGCCCGATGTTTCCATTGACGGGATTCTTCACCAGGCAATAGCCGTCATGGAATGCGTAGGCAGGCATACTGCAATGCACCTCGAAGCCTTTGTCTATCACAATATCCCCCGAATGGTCAATGAACAGCAGTTCGCCGTCCTTTTCCACGGCGGCAAGCCCTTCCGAGAACACCCATGCCCTGGTATAGATTGCCGGGATTGCGACTTCTCCGGTGAAACGGTTGATATAGCCGCGCTTGCCGTCCTTGGCGAACACGGCCAGGCTGTCATGGTCTTCGGAAGTCACAATCCAGTCCGCATCCTTGAAGACAACCTTGCCGGTGGCTTCGTTATAAACCCGTGTCTTGCGGCTCCAATAATCCTTTTGGAATACAACGCGATTGCTGATGCGTTGGCTTTCCCATTCCGGATTTAATGAGGGTGAAATCCATTTGGGAATTACCACCTCGGTTGTGAACGCATACAGAAAGCATCCGGTAAAAAGAGCCAGCAGGACTGTCAGGCAAGTGGCGGAAACCCGCCACAATACCTTGGCATAGGAGCTGCCGTCCTTATAACCGAAAAACGTTCCTAAAAAACGGAACACTTGGCATATTCCCCTCCACAATACAGTGAAGAACAGTCTGAACGAGATTGATTTTTTCATTTCCTGATGATTTAATTTAATTACGTTGGATCAGTCCTGTTTCATTTCCTCTTCATCAAAAGCTTCGTCGGCCAAACGGGTGTATCTGGTGTGCCTCTCCTCTACAGACATGGGTGCTGCACAACCGGCAGCCTCCTGCATCTTCATGCTCGATAGGCGGGTGAAGAAGTTCATGCGCGTACTGGAGTCCTTGCCCATCGAGGCACGTGTCCCCTCGTGGCTGTATTCAAAGTTGCGTGCGTTGCGGATGGAAAGGCTCATGGCCACTTCCACGGAATCCTGGTTGGCTCCCATGTAAGTGAATGTCCAACCTTCGCCGCGCAGACGCTCCACGAGTTCCCTGACGGTCTTGCCGTCATACTCACGGGAGGCGTTCTCCATACCGTCGGTGATGATGGTCACTACCACCACGGTGTCCTCTATCGACTTGACATAACGGCGCATGGCGGTGAGCGTGATTCCCATCGCGTCATACAACGGGGTGGTGCAGCACGGCTGGTAGTCCTCCATTGCCAGCGGGCGGGTCTCGGCCACGGGTGTCTTGTCAAAGACATGCCTCGTCTCACAGCTGCAAAACGTCACCAACGACACGAAGTGGTCTTGCGTGTCGGCAAACTTTTCCTGTGCTTTCCTGATAGCCGCCAATGTCTCATTGAAGCCTTCGACGGCCGCCTTGCGGATGCACTCCATCGAACCGCTGCGGTCGAGGATAACCACGTTGAACACCTGTGTTTTCTTCATCTCTTTCTTGTCACTTACTGTTTCCATAATACTTGTTTGTCTAATCATTCAACAATCCCTAAGTTCCGCTCTCGTCCTGGCGTATGTTGAACGCACCATCCCAAGGATGTTCAGCGAATGCCCCACGTTGGCCTTCAGGCTTTCCATGTCGGTATAAAAGAACTCACAACTGGCGGATACGCTTTTCAAGGTCTGGTCAATATACACTTTCGCCAGTTTCACATCACGGGTCATTTTATTGCAGACAGCCAGCGTCAACGTTTCCTCCCCTTCGTTCACATCCGCGAACTGTGGCAGAATGGCGGACACATACGGCTCTTCATCCTGCCCGGTCATGAAATAGATGTTCTTCATCTGGTAACGGACGAAAATATCGCCGTCATCATCTACAATGTGTTTATAGCCAAGACTTTCTACGACTTCTGCTATCATTTCTTTCTTTGTCATCGTTCCGTCCTCCGTTTATTCGTTATTGCCATCGTCATTCAATTCCTCCGCAGCAGCCACTTCCACGGCATCCTCAACTTCTTCGTCCGGGAAATCGTTTGTCATGGTGTTTTCAATCTCCGCAATCGTTTTGCGCGCGAATTGCAGGCCGGCTTCCAAATGCAGAATCATACGGGAGATAACCAACGGCAAGTCTTCACCGCCCAAGAGTTCCCGCTCATAGAACATCCAGACACTGTCCCCGAACAGGTAGGCCTTGACATATTTCAGCGTGGAGTTTATTTTCTCCATCAATGCGCATATCTGCAGGACCTTCCCATCATCCGCTTCAATGATGCCGGGCAGTGCGATATTGAGGAAATCCTCGTCATTTTCATTGTACAAGAGTAACAGATTCAGTCCTTCATAAGTAAAACTGTAACCTCCGTTTCCCGCATCTTCCAGCTTGAATCCCAAGTTGCCGAATGCTTCCAATATTCTTTCTTTCATAATCTGATGTTTTTGGTACATTATCTGAATCCTATGGTAGCTTGTCGCCGTCCCTTGTCCTTTGGCGACATCTCGCATCTCACACGCTCGTACTCGCGCAAGTCCCTGCCGCTTACGGACGGACTTCTCTTGGAGATGGTCTCCTCCAGCAAGGCCTGGCTGACGGGCCGATACACACTGCCGCCTTCCTTGACGGTCTCATTGAACATCTTTCTTGCCGCCGATTTGACAATGTAGCTGATGTCGCTGCAATTATAGCCCTCGGTAAGTTCTGCCAAACGACCGATGTCGATGCCCGTATCGGACGGCAATTTGGACAGTGCCAATGAAAAAAGGCTCTTTTATTCGAAATCTTTCCATCATGCTTTTTGCGCAGCTGATTCTGCTGACGGTTCTTTTTGTGGTTTTGGTCGCGAATATGCGTGATACCGCTACAG
>ERZ779877.2026-NODE-2026-length-15617-cov-5.996144_pt1 | contig 15617 bp, 15 predicted proteins | sample MGYA00511556_ERZ779877 | MGnify/ENA primary metagenome ERZ779877 (study PRJEB29588, sample SAMEA2159338) | human gut metagenome | biome: human gut; feature: human-associated habitat; material: faeces | place: Denmark | collected 2008/2010 ...
AATTTCTTCTAACAATGGCATAACATCATCTTTTAATGCTGCCAATTCATAAATTAATGAGGTATTAAATATACTATCTGCTTCTTCTTGAAATGGGAATATATTAGAGACTTCACCTTTATTTACTTTATGCCATGTAGCAATAGTATGCTTAGCAGAATATCCTCTAAACTTATTATCTCTTGCAATTCTTCTTATTAATCTTGTATCTGTTGTTGAAATTCTATTATAATAATCCATTTTTAAAACAGTTAATGCACTTATATAAATTTTATATTTTTGTTCTTTAGGTATTCTACTTGTTAACTTATCATTTAAACAATGTATTCCTTCTATAACAAGTACTTCGTCTTTAGCTAAAGACATTTTTTTACCATTATATCTTTTGGTTCCTACAACAAAGTCAAATTCTGGCATATCAATTTCTTCACCATTTAACAACTTTAATAAATTATCATTAAATAAATCTAAATCTATAGCTTCTAGACATTCAAAATCATATTCTCCATTTTCATCTTTAGGATTTTGATCTCTTTCTACAAAATAATTATCAACTGAAATTGTAACAGGTTTTAATCCATTTAATCTTAATTGAACACCTAATCTCTTTGCAAATGTTGTCTTTCCAGAAGATGATGGTCCTGCAATTAATATCATTTTAACTTTTCTATTTTTAACTATATTATCTGCTATTTGGGCAATTTTCTTTTCATGTAATGCTTCATCTAGCATTATTATATCTTGAATTCTTTTTTCTTTTATTGCTTTATTTAACTTATATACAGTATTTAAATTTAATAATTTGTGTATATCATCATATTCGTTTAATGCCCATGACAATTTTTTTGTTTCATGATATTTTGGAACTTTATCTGGATTACTTGTGATTGGGAATCTTATTAAAAATCCATCACTGTATTTTTCCATATCAAATACCTTTGTGCAACTTGTTTTATTGGCAAGTGTTCCATAACAATAGTTAAAATAATCTTCACAATATGACATATTTATTTTTTCATTTGTAGATAAATCATATTGTAATCTGCCTTTTCCTGTATTATTTTTTTCATAAAATTTTCCCGCTTCTTCTCTTGTCATTGTTCTTTTTTCTATTTTTAAGTCTTTTTCAACTATTCTTTTCATTTCTTCTTGAACATTATATAACATTTCTTCTGTTACTTTCATGTTCTCTAAATTGCAATACATTGCATTTGTTAATTGATAATTTACAACAACACGTGCTTCTGGATATAATTTCCAAAATGCCATTCCCATTATATATGTAAGTGTTCTTCTATATATTTTCATTCCTTCTTTTGAATTTATATTAATTAATTCTAATGTTCCATCTTCTTGTAATTCATCATCTAAGTTTTTATATTCATTATTAAATATTGCTCCAACTACTGGATATTTACTTTCTTCTATTTGTTTTTTTGCTATTTCTGAAATTGTTGTATTTGTTTTTGCTTTTACTATTATTTTTTTCTTTTCTATCAATTATTACCTTGATATAACCCTTACTATGTAAATTACTTATGCAAGTTCTAATTGTTCTTTCACTAACATTATTTACCATACTTAAATAATTATTAGTAGCATAACAGTAGCCTTTATTGTTACATAGTGCTGATATTTCTCCATAAATCAATTTTTCTAAATGTGTCAAAGAAAAATCTAAGATGACAAAACTAGGAGTAATACACGAATTAAATATTTTGGGTATTCAATATCACTCCTAGTATTAATAAGCCACCTTATTTGTTAAATAACCAATATAAACTGTTTGAGTATCTTTTGTATTTTTCTTGCAAGTAATTAAAGTTATAGTAGTTTTTTGATTATCTCTATAAACTTCAATATGACCATCTTTACTGGTATCATATATTTTACTTATAGAATATTCATATTTATAACCATTATAATAAACATAAATTTTATCATCATTATTTAGTTTATATAAATTTTTAAAGAAAGAAATATAACTAGCTCCGTTATGACTAGCAAGAACTAAGTTACCATTAACAACATCTGGCATAGAAGATTTATCTATAATTTGAATATTATAATTAACACTATTATATTTACTATTAGGATCTACTAAACCTCGTTTTAAATTTATAGATGGAATTTCTAAAACAGCAATATAATTATAATTAGTAACTTTGGAAGTATTAGTATTTTCTTGCTTATCTTCTTTCGGCTCTTCTATTTGTGAAGTATTATCATCATCAAAAAATTCTTCTATTTTAGTATCATTATTTTCATCTAATTTTACTTTAGTAGAATAATTATAAACAATCATAAACATACCACAAGCAAAAAGTAGTAAGCCAATTAATTTAATAAGATTAAACTTCTTATTTTCTTTTCTTCGTACCATATAAGAATAATCCTAGTCCAGATACAATTAAAACTATACTTCCAATTAGTTCATAATTGATGTTACTTAAACCAGTATTTGGAACTTCGTATGCTTCATCTAACATATTACATTTAACAACTTGTCCATCTTCGGTAATTTCAAAATACATTTTTTCTTCATTTATTTTGTATCCCTCTGGTGCTTCTTTTTCTAAAATGTAGTATTTGCCAACTGGTAATTTATCAATAATGATTTTACCATTTTCATCAGTACGACCAGAATAAACCAACTCATCATTTTCATTGTAAATTTCAATTAAGGTGTTAGGTAAAGTCTTACTATTTGAATAATCGGATTTAGTAAATTCTAAAGTACCTTTTGGTAAATGATTTTCTAAGGTAGTTTTATAATTAATTACTTCTGTATATTGATCTTTATATTCAAGATTGAAATTATATTTAGTTTTATCTAATACGTGGTTATTTATAGTTTCAATTTCTTGTAAATAGTATTTTCCTAAATATAAATCTTGTACTTTAACATAACCATTTTCATCAGTAATTAATTCTTTCACCAGTGTACCTTTTTTGTATTTTAAATTACCAAGAGCATCATATATATTTTCTCTAGCATATAAGCCTATTTTAACACCTTTTAAGTTAATTTTAGTATAAATATACCCATTATCAGTTAATTCTACTTCTTCACCAGTTTTAGTTAGTTCTAGGCTACCTTTAACTGCTTTATTTTCAAACTTGACTTCAAATAAGATTCCAAATTCTTCATCGTTAATTAATTTAGAATCTTCACCAATTTTAAATTCAACAGAATTTTTATTCCATAAGTAACCATCAATTTTTTGATCTACTTCTTCTAAATAATAAGTACCTGCTTTTAATGGATAAGGTGTGATTAAAATACCATTAGAATCAGTTTCAAAAACATCAATAGTTTTAGCAGTTGGATAAGTTATTGTTTGTTTGACATATTCCTTAGTATCAACATTATAGATTCTAAACTTAATATTTTTTCTAGCAATAATTTGTTTAGTATCTTTATCAATTTTAACAACTTTTAATTTAGCTGTTATTTCAGCATTAGAGATAGTGTAGTAAATTTTCTCTCCCATTTCATAAACTTTAATTGTAAAGTCATCTACCTTAGTAGTATCTTTAGAAGTAGTTAATTGTTTTACTGTATAAGTTCCATACACTAAATTAATATTTAATTTTCCAGTTTTATCAGTTTTTCCAGTCTTATAAAGTTCACCTTTACTATTATAAAAACCAAACTCTACATTAGGCTCTGGTGTCATTATTTCAGATTTACTAGTAGCATAAACTTTTGTAAATTCAACATCACGGTTTATTACTTTTTCTTTTACAATAACATAGTTATCAATATTATCTAAAGAACTAGTAAAATAATATTTAGTAGTATCTAATTGATAACCTTTACTAGGAATTATTTCTTGTAAATAGAAATCTCCAAAATAAGGTAAATGTTCTATTTTTGCATAGCCATTACTATCAGTAGTTGTTTTACCAACTAAGGCGTCTGTCTTTTTATCATAAACTCCATATACTGCACCACTTAGAGTTGCTTCACCTTGTGGTTTAGCAGAATTATTGTCTTTATCATATTTAGTAAAGTCAATTTTTCCTCCCTCAGATTTGATATTTAAAGATGCATAAACTGGATCAACTGCTCCAGAAGATAGCATTGTTTGAATACCATTGCCATAATATACAAGATATTGTCTTGTAGTATACATTTTTTTCTTGAATTGCATAGTAATATTACCAACATTAGTAGCACGAATAGTAATAGTATTGCCATTAACTTGATATTCAGCATTATTACTCATTATTACATCATAATTTGGTAATACATTGTTAGTATCAGTTAATGTTATTTTATCCCCAACTTTCATAGTAATTGTTTGACCATTAAAAGATGGCTTTGCATAATGACTATTAACTAAATTCATAATTGTATTTCTTTCTGCAGATACATCTATATTTGTTCCTGCTCCCCATCTTTGAGTGGAGTAAGAAACACTATAATTTCCTGTATGTTCCCATAAAAGGGCTTGAGTTGCTAATCTATAATTTAATGTTTGATGATTTGGATAATCATAACCATAATAAGCAATTAGTAACATTTTTAGTTTTTGTTCATTAGAATAATTGGTATTAGACATATCACCAACTGTATAATTATTAGTTCCCTCTGGAACATTAGGCTCGATACAATAAGCAACACGATCACCAAAAGAATAATCTTGAGTATACCAACTATGAGCTGATTCACTTGGACTAGTTCTTGTCCAAAAGTAACCAGACTTATTCATTGTTAAAGTTGCTCCTTGGGCATATACAGATGTAGTAGAAACGCATCCAATTATGACACCAAGTAGTAATAGTAAATTTTTTATTTTATTTTTCATTTTTCATTTTTTCCTCCTCTCGTGAAATTTTACTTGATAAGGCACAAGCAGACCATAAAAAAAGCACTAGTAAAATTAATAGTGCAATTCCAATAAATAATAATATTTTCATTTTTCCCTCCAAAATAAAAAAAGACTAGAATATCTAATCTTTATACTTATTACAATTTCCAGATGAACAACTAATATATAAATATTCACCTAAAACTGTACCTTGACCATCAACAACATCCATACACCAACTATTAATAATATCAACAGTATCTTTCAAAGAAATTCTTTCACTAGCAGAAAGACAAGCATCAATAGAACTATATTCGATTTTACCTTTATGAAAAGAATAATTAAAATCATTTGGATTAGGAACACCAATATAGGAATCATTATTTTTCTTTACGGTTTCTTCTTTAATTTGATTATTATTAGATTGAGATTGATTTTGTTGATTATTATTTTGTTTTATTTCATTTGAATTATTTGATGTAGTGGAAGTAGTAGAAGTGTTAGAAGATACTTTATTTTCTTTTATATCTTCCTTAGGGCTTTCTATAACATTAACACTTTCATTTTTCTCTTTTGGTAATTCTTTTTGATTTTCTGTTTTTTCTGGAATATCTTTTTGTTTTACTTTTTCTTTGGATTCTGTATTGCTAGTAGAATTTTTTGGTAAATTATTCTTACTAAAATTGATTTTACCAATAAAGATAAAAGTAATAGTTAATATCACTATTATAGCAATAATGCTAATTTTAAACATTTTTGATTTCATAATATCACCTTTGTTTGAATGATATACTACCTAAAAACTTTTGTCAAATCATTAAGAATTACCATTTACGCAATCATAAAACCACCTCCTTTAATGTAATAAAAAAAGTTGCATTTCTACAACTTAAATTCTTTCATAAATTTTTCAAACTTTTCTTCCTCGTTAGGATCAGCAAATCCGTCATCATCATTATATACTTCTATATCTAAGGCACAAGCAAATTTCACAATACAACTATTTTTAATTGGTACAAGACCTTTATTAGAACAACCAATTTCCTTAAAGGCACGAGTTTCGGATTCTTGTCTATACAAGCATATAGTATAATAAACTAATTCCTCTTGACTAAAATTCTTAGTTATAGAGCAAATTTTTTTTGACAGTTCTTGATATTCCGTATCACTATCTATAAAAGCATCTAATTTAGTATAATCATTAATACCTTTAGTTTTTTCATCAACAAAAACATACTTATATGTACTAGTAATTTTAATTGGTACTTCACAGTAATTTTTTACTTTTAATTTTCTATATTTTTTCATAAACATACAGACACGATAGAAAGTTCTCTCAATATCGTAATCAATTAAATCTAATCTAGATAACATTTCATTATCAAATAGAACTTCATTTTCTTGTATTGTGTTATTCATTTTAACCCTCCAACTTGAATATAGCCAATAGAAAAGGAGATGCTTATAAGGGGAATTTAACCCTATATAAGTATCTCCTCGTTTTTTAGAGAAACTAAATTTAAGTTATAAACACTAAAATAAGATTTATGATTTTGCATAGTTATCACCTTACCTTAAGGTGAAGTCATCAAATACTACCACAATCACTTCACACATAACAAAAATTTTTCTTTTTCCAAATATTGGCTATTATTCTAATATTTTTATTTTATATTGTCAATGGCTTTTGCGAAAAAAGTTAATAACAAAAAAACGATGACTTGTTTCTTTCGATACAATTCATCGATTTTACTATATTTTACCACTTGACTTTACTAAGTCAAGAACTAAACGATGCTTTTCAATGCTTTTCGATGCTTTTCAATGCTTTTCGATGCTTTTTAATGCCAACTATAAATCTCGCACTAAATCTTCAATTTTTTCTTTAGAAAAGGTAGATGCTTCAAGTATCATCTTATCATAATAAGTATTAGCATCTTCTTCATCAAAGAATGTTTTTAAATTAAATTTTCCATATAAATCATCTGTTTTTTTATCTTGAATAAGCATATATACAACATATTCATTTTTATTAAGATTACTAGCATTAGAAGTAATAATTATCATAACAATACTTACTATGTAAGAATCTAATTCTATTTCTTTATGTTTATTTGTTGAATTAACTTTAATATTTTTTAATTCACTTATGATATCCCTTTTTGATTCTACATTTTTATTAACTACTCTCATAATGCACCTCAAAACTTAATTTACTATTATTATACACAATTATTAAAAGAAAGAAATACTTTCATAAAATATTTCTTTACAATTTTTAATTAGCATTGATTTTTTTGCTGAAACGATTAATAACTTTGTCACATGATTCTTCTATCATTGCATATACTAAAAAAGGCAATAATGCAACTGATAATAATGATTCGATAAACAATGGACATCCTGTCATTGAAAAAGGAGATGCTTCTAAGGTATATCCTAAATTTGTATCAAAATATAATCCTTTAATTAGGAATACTAGAAATATAAATGCTCCCAATATACTTATTGTTTTTTTAATACTCATTTTATTTCACCACCAAACTGTTTAAGATTTACTACATACATTAATATGATAACCGATTTTTATAAAAAATCAACACTTTCACCTTAAACAGTTGTGCAAAAGACAATTATTTAACACTTGTATAAAATAAATTGTAGAAAGTGAGGTAAGATTTTATGAATAATAGTCGTGAAATACTATCAATGAATTTAAAATATTATAGACAAAAATATAACTTATCTCAAGAAAAGTTTGCTGAGAAAGTTGGAAGTAATTTAGTTTATATAAATGAATTAGAAAATTGTAAAAGAAAACCTACTATTGAAATGCTTGATAAGATAGCAGAAGGTATGAACAAAAACATTGATCGTAAGTTAAAAATGACTGCATCAGAGTTATTAAAATATGATAGAAGTCATAAAACAACATTTAATAGAATAGATGAAAAGAAGTAGAAATTGTTATCTACTTCTTTTAGTATAAATCATCATCACAATGATCTTCACCGTCATAATGATTATAATAATGAAAACCATCTTCTAATTTTTTATTGCAATTAGAACATACATCCCAGTAACCGAAATCAGATGATTCTGTATCAGTATATATGGAAGTAACATTTTTACAAGAACAAAAATTTGAATTTTGTTCTTCTTTTTTTACATCATTAATATCATTTGTGGTATTTGTATTCTTTTCATTTTCTACTTTCATAAAGTCTCCTTTTTTATTATCTATTAACTAATTTTTCAATATCATTACATAATGGTAGTAATTGTTCTATTTTATCTATAATTCTTTGTTGTTCTTCTAAAGGGGGCAATGGAATCATTAACTCTTTTAAACTTTTTGAATTTAAGGTGTTTCCTTTTATAGCACCTTTAGTTTTACCATACTTTGTCATAAATGGCAAAATTTTCATTAGATATTTTTTTAAAGTTTCTGATTCATAAATTGGATAAATTGATATAATCCCTTCATTATGAAAAGCATCTATATTTAATAAAGAACATCTTCCCACAGTTAACTTAAAGCTCATAATTAAAGTTCCTTTTTTAGAAATATTTCCTTTGAAAATATTATTGTATGCTTTTTGTGATACACATTCTTTTGTTTTGTCTATAAAACCATCTTCAATCATATCTGAAATTGATACCCAATTATAATCATTATTCCAATATGTTAAATCAGCTCTTGGTGGTGTTTTTCCAATATCAAAATTTACTAAATCATTAAATTTAATCCATACCCAATTATTTGGAATAAGAAAAGGAACATTATCATATTGTGTTTTTATTTTTTTCTCTTTCACTTCTTCTATTGTTTTAATAATATTGCATGTTGATTCATTATTATTCTGAATAGTTAATTTTCCTTCAAGAGCATTTTTTACAATTGATTTTTTCATATCACTATGAAAATTATTTTTTATTAATTTTAATTCATCCTCAATAGGTTTTATTTCTTCTAATTTTAAAAACAATTCTTCTATTTTATCTACTATTCTTTGTTGTTCTTCTATAGGAGGTAGTGGAATTAAAATATTTGATATTCTTTTAATGGCAAGTTTTGGTTGTCCTACTTTTGTAATCATATTGTTAATTTGACTTTGCACTACAGGTGAAATCATTAAATAATATAACCATTTTTTATTAATATTTGAAAAAACTAGCTTATTTGCATTTTCTGTTAAATTTGCACCATCTAATTCATCAGGAACAAAGCCAATCTTTCCAATTGTTCCTGCAACAGTTATATATAAATCATCTTTATTAATAATATAATTTTTTATTGAACTAAAAATGTCATCTGGGACATACATTATATTGCTTAGTTCTACAGTATAATCATTCATATCAGTTACTCTAATATACTTATGTCCCGTATCTATTGTTGTTAATTTCCTTCCAGCGGGAATTCTCTTACCACCATATATACCACATATATCACCTAATTGAACCCATTTCCAATTACTAGGTAACTCAAACAATGGTTCAAAAGAAGTATTTAAATCTTTTCTTTTAATTCTAGAATCTGATTTAACTAGAGATAAATAACTGTCAATATTTGTATCACTTTGTAAACTTGTATGTATTTTTCCCCTAAATATTGAATCTAGAATAGATTTTTTTAATTCAGCATATATCATTTTAAATCACCCATAATTTCAATGATTTCTTTTAATTTTTTATCTAATTGTTTTTCAAGAATTTCTCTTTTTTCTATAAAATTATTCATTGTTTCTTTTGGCGATAATATTATTTCTTCCTTAACAGGATATCCACATTGATCTAGATTATAATTTAAATTAGACAATTCTTCCATTGTAAATTTCTTAGATTTGTATGTTTCAGTTAACGATTCAGCATTCTTAGAATCTTTTATTTCAGTTCTGTTCTTCCACCAATCAATGATAGGTTGCATATGTTTTAATTCAACAGGCTTTGTCTTACTAAATGCTTTATATTCTTCTGGTAAATCCATTCTATAAAACCAAGTTTCTTTTGTGGGTCCAGTTTTATCAAAGAATAATAAGTTAGTCGCTATACTAGTATAAGGAGCAAAAATTGAACCTGGCAATCTTATAATAGTATGTAAATTACATTCTTCCATTAATTTCTTCTTAATATTAACTTTAGTGTTATCATTACCAAATAAAAATCCGTCTGGTAACACTATACCAACTTTACCATTTTGCTTTAATCTATATAGTATTTCTACCATAAATAAGTCTGCTGTTTCAGAATCTCTTAATTCAGTTGGAAAATTTTGTTGTACAGATTTTTTTTCTGTTCCACCATAAGGAGGATTCATTAAAATGATATCAAATTTATCTTTTTCTTCATAATCTCTTACATTTTTTTCTAAAGAATTACCTCTAATGATATTAGGTTCATTAACATCATGTAAAAGCATATTAGTTGTACATAATAAATATGGCAATGACTTCTTTTCAACACCGTAAAATGATTTATTTAATATTTCATTCAATTCAGTATCATTGGCTTGTTCTTTCATATAATTTAAAGCAGATACTAAGAAGCCTCCAGTACCACAAGCAAAATCTGCAACTGTTTGTCCTATTTGTGGATCAATCATTTTGACAACAAAGTCTGTTACAGCCCTTGGAGTATAAAACTCTCCAGATTTTCCAGCTGATTGTAAATCTTTTAAAATTGTTTCGTATATTTCATTAAATGTATGTCTTGTTTGAAAATCGGTTAAATCTATTTCGTTTAAAACATTTACTGTTTGTCTAATTAAGACACCGTCTTTCATGTAGTTATTTAGATCTTCAAAAACTTCTCTAACTATTCTTCCTCTAATAGGGGTTGTTTCATTTATTTCTATTTCTTTTAAAGTATTGAATAATTGAATAATAAAGTTTGATAATTCATCACCAGTCATTGCTTTACCGTCTTTATTATCAATAGCCCAATTTCTCCATCTATATTCTTCAGGGATAATTGATTTATAATTATCTTCTACAATTTCCCATTCCATTTCTTTTGCATCATATAACTTCAAAAAAAGCATCCATACAATTTGCTCGATTCTTTGTGCATCACCATTAACTCCAGCATCTTGTCGCATTATATCTTGAAGTCTTTTAATCATTGTTCCTATATTCATTTTTTTCTCCTAACTATATAATAAATCTTTAACTTTAAATATCATATTACGGTAATTTTCTTTACCACCAAATAAATTAACTATTTGAACTAATCCACCAAATTTATTAAAGTTTTTAATATTTAATAATTTAATATTTTCTAATTCAGTAACACCTTTATTTTGATAAATGTCCAAAAGTTCGTTTATGACATTTTTTTGAGATTCATTATATTCTTCAAATTCTTTACTTTCTTTAACTTTTTCAATTCTATCTTCTTTAGTTAATGCCTCTTCATCGTAAGCCATATTAGATAAAACATCAAAAATATCAATATCATTATTATTTATCTTTTCTAAAACAGCATCAACCATAATTCCTTCACTAATTAGATAGTCTAAGAATTCTTGTTTAGAATCTGCTCTATACCAAGATTGTTCAAAACCATCATAATTTTCATATAATCGTTTTAAGTTTTTCTTTGAATAGTCCATTATTGATTCGGTAATCAATTTACCATCAGCATCATAATATTTTACTGTTTCATTTAAGATAGAAACATCAACACCCTTAATATAGACCTTTTTAAATCCCTCATAATCGACAGAGCCATTTATTGGCATCTCTGGTTTAGAATTATCTATACCATATTCTATTGGAGTTTTAATTTCGTTTCCGTTACCACCGTCAACATTAATAACAACTTCAGCAGGTCCATTAAATGTTGGGTCAGCAAATTTTTCTGAATTATTTCTAAAGTCCATTATTGTAAAATATTGTTTACCTTTATTTTCAAGTAATCTAGTACCACGACCAATTATTTGCTTAAATTCTGTCATACTTTGTATTTCTTCATCTAAAACTATTAATTTAACTGTTTTAGTATCTACACCAGTCGATAAAAGTTTAGATGTAGTCGCTATTACTGGATAAGTAGTATTTGCATCTATAAAGTCATCTAATTTATTTTTACCTAATTCGTCATTACTAGTTATTCTCACAACATAATTAGGGTTTTGTTGCATCATATCAGAATTTTCTTGTGCTAAAGCATTTCTCATCCTTAAGGCGTGTTCCGTATCTACACAAAATACTATCGTTCTTGCATATCTATCTGTTGCTTTTAGATATTCAGTAATTCTTTTTGCAACAACTTTCGTTCTTTCATCAATTACTATTTTTCTATCATAATCGTGCAGTGAATATTCTTTATCTTCAACTTCATAACCATCTTCATCTAATTTTCCTTTTTCTGGTCTATAGCCCTCCAAGTCTTTATCTAAACTTACTTTAACAACTTTATATGGTGCTAGGAAGCCGTCCTCAATACCATCTTTTAAAGTATAAGTATAGATAGGCTCTCCAAAGTAAGTTATATTTGAAACATCGTTTGTTTCTTTTGGAGTTGCAGTCATACCAATCTGAGTAGCACTACTGAAATAGTTTAATATCTCATGCCAGTTAGAATCATCTCTAGCACTGCTTCTGTGACATTCATCAACAACTATTAAATCAAAGAAGTCTGGTTTAAATTGCTTATATACTTCTTCTTCATTACTTCTTAATTGATGATATAAGGACATATAAATTTCATAAGAAGAATCCATTTTTCTATTTTCTATTTTAGTCATTACTTTTTGAAAAGGCTTAAAATCATTATTCATTGTTTGATCAATTAAAATATTTCTATCTGCTAAATATAATATTTTTCTCTTAGCACCTGAACTATATAATCTATGTATTATTTGAAATGCTGTAAATGTTTTTCCAGTTCCTGTTGCCATAACCAATAATATTCTTTTTTGACCTTTAGCAATTGCTTCGACTGTTTTATTAATTGCAATTCTTTGATAGTATCTTGGTGTTTTAAAAGCACTCATATAGTAATAAGGTTGTGATATTATTTTTATCTGCTCAGCATCTAAATTATTTTCTTTAACATATCTTTCCCATAACTGTTGTGGAGTAGGAAATTCTTCCATTTTTATTTCTCTTTCCATGCCAGTAATCATATCATGTTCATAAAATCCTGAACCATTAGAAGAAAATGCAAAAGGAATTGCTAAATCACTCGCATACCCAATTGCTTGTTGAATACCATGCGAAACAGTTACTTTGTTATCTTTTGCTTCAACAATAGCAATTGGCAAGTTGGATTTATATGACAATAAATAATCTACTTTTTTTCCTTTACCTCGACTTGCAACATTTTCTCTAACATTGATTTTTCCGTCAGTATAGTAGTATTCACATCTTATTTGTGATTGAATATCCCAATCAGCATTTTGCAAAGCAGGAGTTATAAATCTTAATTTTATATCTTCTTCTGTTAAATCTTTAATACTTAATCCATTATTCATTTTTTTACCTCACTTAATAATTACTTTTTAAATAACAATTTAAATAATCTAATAATATTATATCATATAAATTGTAATTTTCTTAAATGAGTGTATAAAATACGGTATATTAAATTTTTTCAAATGCTAAGTTTTTAAAATTTATATATTATTTAATTCCAATTATCTCATAGTAGTATTTATGTACTAATCTAGTGTTTTTCTTTCTTGCAAATACATGACCAACTTTATGCTCATGATTTTTCTTGTGATAGGGATGTCCATTATGACTGGTAAATTTTTCGTCTTCAATAATAGTTATAATATCCCATATTCTAGGATCAAAATAACTTTTCATTTCTCCTTTTCTAAAATACTGATTTTTTGAGAAATTACTTATATCATTTTCATTCTTAGCCATGTGATAAAAAATATAAATATATCCATCATCTTTAACAGATGATAACAACTTTCTAATCTTTCTTTTCATTGGTATTTTTTTATTATGATTTTCATGTAGGGAACGATAACAATAAACTAAATCATATTTTTCTTCAATTTTAGATTCATAAAAGTTTGAATTTCTAATTTCTATTTTAAATTTAATTTTTTTATAATTTTTTCTATTTGTTATTGGTGCAATTTCAAAATCATCAATAGTACCGCCTTTAATATAAACTTCGTTTGGCTCGTACATAACAACATTTGAACCATGATTTGCGAAAGGGATAGAGTGAAGTCCATCTTTATCATCTACAACTAAAGTTTTGAAATCACCATTCGTTTTTTTGTCTAAAAGTTTCATATATTCATAACTTGTCCTTTGGGCATTACCAAAAACACTTCCAACATCAATTTTTCTTAACATAAATTTCCTCCAAAAATATGTGAGGTATCTTTGGTATTGCTCAAATAAACTTTTTTGCAGTAATGGGAGAATTACCCCTTATTTTTATCTGCAAAATTTTGTGTTTATCTGTATTTTTTTAATATTTTATCATTTTTATTATTTATATTTTTAGTCATAATTACTTCCTCTAATTTAATGATTACATTATCTCTCTAACATTTCTTTTGTATTTATTATTTCTAAATACATTTCTTCTATTTTTTCTAATTGTTTATATTGTGTAACTTCCGCATTTCTTCTTTTCATTTGCATTTTTATCATTTCATATCTATCAAAAAATTCTTTAATAGTCTTTTTATTATCTTTTTCTTGCGTATTTATCATAGCTTCATATGGCGAATTGTATATTTCACATTTTTCTCTAGGATATACTAGAATTGGATTTTCATAAACACTCTCCGCTCTTTTATAAACACTAATATTTACTTTTTTATCTATCTGTAATTTTTTAACTATTTTATTTAATCCTTCATAAGATTGGTTATGTCTTTCTAAATCTGTAAGTTTAGGAGTTAAAATCTTTTGTTCTATCTGCCCCTCATACCTTTCATGTATTGATAATGCACTATTTAATTTTCCTACTGCTAAAACAGAAACAAATATTTTGTACCCTCTGTTTAGTGCTTTTTCAATATCTACATTTATCAATCCCTTTTTTATGTCAGGTGCTTTCTCTATTATTATGTCATAACTATTATTAATTGCATAATTATATATATTATCTCTATGTTCATATGAATCAATTCCAGTTAAAAAACCATATAAAGTTGGATATTTAGTAGCTAATATTTCTGCATCTGGTCTAAAACTTTTATACTTATCAGAATCTAATACTATACAATTATGATTTTCTTTTAATATCTCTGCTGTTAAATTACTTTTTCCACTACCAGTTTGACCAATTACTAAATATAATTTTGGATTTTTTGATTTGCTTTTTCCATAAAAAGATTCTGCTAATATAGAAAGGTAAGTCAAAAGATAATCCTCATCATTCAATACATATTTTAACATCATTTTTTTTGTATATAAATCAACTTTTGAATGTATTTTTGGAGGTACAAATCTATTAGCATATTTTAATAGGTATTCTGGTTTATCTGGTAAACAACTTTTTATTTCATTACTAATTTTGGGTAACACTTTGTTTAATGTATCCTCTGAAATTTGTTTTTGCTTACTCATTTTAATTATCTTCCTTTCTTAAATTTAAAATTTTTTCTATTGCATTTCTATCACCCATATATGCTTGTTCTTTTAATTTCAAAAAATTTTTTAATTGCTTTTCTAATTTTTGTATTTCATTGTAATTATGTGCAATATTTAATTTTTTCATATTAGTTGCAATTTCATTGTTAATAACTTCTAAAGACACCTCTAATTTTACATGATTTTGCATATGCTCCCTCCTACACTTACATTTATATTTTTT
>ERZ779877.2029-NODE-2029-length-15595-cov-3.792342_pt1 | contig 15595 bp, 14 predicted proteins | sample MGYA00511556_ERZ779877 | MGnify/ENA primary metagenome ERZ779877 (study PRJEB29588, sample SAMEA2159338) | human gut metagenome | biome: human gut; feature: human-associated habitat; material: faeces | place: Denmark | collected 2008/2010 ...
CGGCCTTCTCTGCCTTATGGCGCAGTGCGGCCTGCACATTCCCGCCGCGGAGGGCAGCTGCGTTCCCATATTTGATAAAATCCTTGCGGACATCGGCGACGAGCAGAGCATCGAGCAGTCGCTCTCCACCTTCTCGGCGCACATGGTGAACATCGTGAACGTGCTCAAAGAGTGCGGCGACGGATCGCTTCTTCTCTTCGACGAGCTCGGCGCGGGAACAGACCCCGTTGAGGGCGCGGCGCTTGCCGTGTCGATTCTGGAGGATGCCCGCGCGCGCGGCTGCATCATCGCCGCAACGACGCACTATGCCGAGCTTAAGGTATACGCCACGAACACGCCCGGCGTTATGAACGCCTCGTGCGAGTTCGACGTGGACACCCTGCGCCCGACGTACCGGCTGCTTCTCGGCATTCCGGGAAAATCCAACGCCTTTGCCATCTCCCGGCGGCTCGGTCTGCCGGAGGAGATCATCGAGGACGCCAAAGGGCGTGTCGGCATGACGAGCGCAAAGCTCGAAGAGACGATCGAAAAGCTCGAGCAGACCCGCCAGATCCTTGACCGCGAGCGCACCGAGTCCGCCCGGCAGCTCCGGCAGGCGGAGGAGGAGCGGAAAAAGGCCGCGCAGCTGCGCGCCGAGCTTGAGATCCGGCTTGAAAAGTCGGAGCAGAAGGCGCGGCGCGAGGCCGAACGCATTCTGGCCGACGCCCGCGCCGTGGCCGAGAGCACGTTCCGCGAGCTGGACGCGATGCGCTCGGCGCAGAACGAGGAAAACGACCACCAGCGCATCAACGCCGCGCGCGCCGAGATGCGCCGGAAGCTCAACGAAACGCAGGACTCCCTGCGAAAGGACGAGCCGGCGCCCGAGGAGAAAAAATCCGCGCGCGCCGTGCAGGTGGGCGACGTGGTGCAGATCCGCTCCATGGGCGTGAAGGCGACGGTGCTCGCCATATCGTCCGACCGGACGCTCACCTTGCAGGCAGGCATCCTGCGCGTCACGGCGCGCGAGGACGAGGTGCTGCTTCTGGAAAACGAAAAGCCCGCCGTGACCGTGCGCACCGAGAGCCGCGGCACAGCGCTCCGCCAGAGCGCCGTTTCGTCTGAACTTGATATCCGCGGCATGGAGACCATCGAGGCCATCCCGGTCGTGGAGCGGTACATTGATTCCGCGGTGCAGTCGCGCCTGGAGACTGTGACGATCATCCACGGCAAGGGCACAGGGGCGCTGCGCGCCGCCGTGCAGCAGTCGCTCCGCCGCAATAAGCAGGTGAAATCGTTCCGTCTCGGCCGCTACGGCGAGGGCGAGACCGGCGTGACCGTTGTGGAATTGAAATAACAGCGCGTCGAAGCCGGGATTTTTGCTGTGCATTTTTCCAAAACACCGGGAAAAAGGTTGACGTTCCCCGCGCGCTTTGTTAGAATATAGCTGTATAAAAGCATATCCGCGCAAAGCGATCCATAGCAGTTTTATTTAATTTTATGATGATAGGGAGCGGCGATTATGGTCAGCAAAGAAGTAGTCATCAGCAATCAGGTGGGCCTGCACGCCAGACCTGCAACGTTTTTCATCCAGAAGGCCAATGAGTACAAGTGCAGCATCTGGGTGGAAAAGGACGAGCGCCGTGTCAACGCCAAGTCTCTTCTCGGCGTTCTTTCTCTGGGTATCGTGAAGGGTACCCCCATCACCGTCATTGCGGACGGCTCGGACGAGGAAGAGGCCGTGGCAGCGCTCACTGAGCTGATCGCCTCGGACTTCGCGGAGTGATCTGCGGAAGCAAACAAACGGACAAGGGCGTGTTATAAACACGCCCTTGCTTTTGCATTCTGGGACTTTTCGGAGGATACCGTGACCAAGATCGAGGAGCTGCGCGAGAAAGCCAACCGCCTGCCGCTTCTGCCGGGCGTCTATATTATGCTGGACGCTTCCGGCGAGGTGATCTACGTCGGCAAGGCTAAAGCGCTCAAAAACCGCGTGACGAGCTATTTCCGCGGCGACCATCTGCCGAAGGTCGCGGCGATGGTCTCGCACGTGAACGACTTCAACGTCATCATTGCCGAGACGGAATTTGAAGCGCTCGTGCTGGAAAACTCGCTCATCAAGCGCCATATGCCCCGGTACAACATCCTGCTCAAGGACGACAAGGGCTACCCCTTTATCCGGCTCGATCTGCATGAGGAGTACCCAAAAATGACGCTGACGAACCGCGCGGGGAAGGACGGGGCAAAATACTTCGGCCCCTTCGGCGGGCGCAGCCAGACCTACGACATTATAAGCACGATCTCCAAGGCGCTGCTGCTGCCGGACTGCTCGCGGAAATTCCCGCGGGATATCGGCAAGGAGCGCCCCTGCCTCAACTACCACATGGGCAGCTGCGCGGGCTGGTGCCTGAAGGACAGCAGCGCGGAGGATTACCGCCGCCGCATAACGCAGGCGGCGATGATACTTGACGGCAAGAGCAAGGAGCTCACGGATGAGCTGCAAAGCCAGATGGAGCAGGCGGCGGAAGAGCTGCGATTCGAGCGCGCCGCCGAGCTGCGCGACAGGCTGCGCGCGATAGAGGGGCTGACGAATAAACAGCGCGTTATTGCCACGGCCTTTGCCGACACCGACGCGGTAGGCTTCTGCCGCGGAGCCAAGACCTGCTTTGCGGTGCTGCATTTCGTTGATGGGAGCCTTGTGGGCAAGGACGTCGAGATGATGGACGAGCCGCTTGAGGACGACGGCGAGGCCGTGTCCGACCTTGTGCGGCAGTATTATACGGCGCACCGCGGCGGATGGCCGAAGTCGGTGCTGCTGCCATGCGCGATAGACGACCGGGAGGAGCTCGAGCGTCTCCTGAGCGAGGTCTCCGGACGCAGAATGTATATAGACACGCCGCAGCGCGGAGAGCGCATGCGGCTTATCGAGAGCGCCGCGCTCAACGCGCGAGAGGAGATACAGCGGCGCACGACCGCCGAGCAGCGGCGGTCAAAGACGCTGGAATGGCTGCAGAAAGCGCTGGAGCTGCGGGACTTCCCGAAGCGCATAGAGGCCTTCGATATATCGAACCTCGGCTCGACGGGCATAGTCGCGGCGATGACGGTGCATATAAACGGCAAGCCCCTCAAGCGCGATTACAGAAAATTCCGCATACGCGGGCTTGACGCACCGGATGACTACGCGAGCATGTATCAAGCGATATACAGGCGCTTCAGCCACTACAAGGAGGGCGATGAGAAGTTTTCGGCCCTGCCGGATCTGCTGCTCATCGACGGCGGCGACAAGCATGCCGCGACAGCGGAGCGCGCGCTGCGCGACCTCGGTATTACAGTCCCGGTGTTCGGTATGGTCAAGGACGACCGCCACCGCACAAGGGCGCTGATAGACTCCGCCGGGCACGAGACGGGCATAAAGACCAATCAAGCGGTGTACGCGCTCGTCGGCTCGATACAGGAGGAGACGCACCGCTTCGCGATAGAGTACCAGCGCTCGCTGAGAAACGAGAGCTACGCATCGAAGCTCGACGCGATACCGGGCGTCGGCGAGAAGCGGAGAGGAGATCTGCTGAAATACTTCAAGTCCGTCAAAGCGATACGCGAGGCGAGCGTTGAGCAGTTGGCGCTCGTCGTGCCGCGGAACACCGCCGCGGCGATATACGCATACTTCCGCAGCGAAGAGAGCGAGGAGAAGGAACAATGAGAGTGATAACAGGCACGGCGCGCGGGCGCAGGCTCAAGACGCCGGAAAATTATGACATCCGCCCGACGACCGACAACGTGAAGGAATCGGTTTTCAACATCATCCAGTTCGATATTGAGGGACGGCGTGTGCTCGACCTCTTTGCGGGAACCGGTCAGCTCGGCATAGAGTGCCTCAGCCGGGGCGCGGCGGAGGCCGTGTTCATAGACGAGAACACGGCGGCAGTGAAGATAGTCAAGGAGAACCTCAAGACCTGCGGCTTCACGGCGGCGGTCTTGCAGCAGGATGCGCTGGGCTATCTGCGGCACTGCGGGAGGTTCGACCTCGTTTTCGTCGATCCGCCTTATGACTCGGGACTGTACGAATCCGTGCTGGAAACCATCAATTCGGTTGACATATTGTCGGATGGTGGTATAATATTATGCGAGTCGCGCCGGGAGAAGACGCTTCCGGATATGCACGCTCCGTACAGAAAGAAGAAAGAGTATAACTACGGCAGGGTAAAACTTACCGTGTATATAAAGGACAGCCTTTGATGACTACTGCGATCTGCCCGGGCAGCTTTGACCCAATCACTCTCGGCCATGTCGATATAATCTGCCGCGCGGCAGAGATATTTGACGAGGTCGTCGTCTGCGTGATGCACAACGCGGCGAAGAAATCACCTATGTTCACGCTCGAAGAGAAGCTCAGTATGGCGCGACGCGCCGTTGAGGGGTACAAGAACGTGCGGGTGGACAGCTATGACGGCCTGCTCACAGAGTATGTGCGCCGCTTTGAGAAGCCCGTGGTCGTCAAGGGTCTGCGCGCCGCCTCGGACTTTGACTATGAGTTTCAGATGAACATGATTAACAAATGCCTGAACCCCGCGGTCGAGACGATGTTCCTCACGGCGAGCGAGCGGTACACCTTCCTCAGCTCCTCAATAGTGCGGGAGGTAGCCCAGTACGGCGCGGAGCTCAAGGGACTCGTGCCGGACGCGATCATCCCCGATATAGAAGAAAAAGCCAAACAATGGAGGTAGTCCTCGCATGGCCAACAATAACGACGTTATAGAGCTGCTTGATATCCTGTACGGCATGGTGACGGAAGCTTGGGGCGTTCCCCTCGGCAACGACAAGTGCATTATCGAGCGCGAGAAAGCCATAGACATTATAAGCGAAATAAAGGCGAATCTCCCGTCCTCCATCGCCGAGGCGCAGAGGCTCGTCTCGGCAAGGGACGAGTTTATCGGCAACGCCAAGCGCGAGGCTGAGGCGCTGCGCAAGAGCGCCGAGGAGCAGGCGCGCGCCATGATAGAGGAGCAGGAGGTCATACGCACGGCGAGAGCCAAGAGCGCGGAGATGATCTCTGCCGCCGAGGCAAAGTCGAGCCAGCTGCGCCGCGTCGCGAGCGAGTATGTGGACAACATCATGCGCCAGACCGAGGAGAGCATGAACGCCGCGCTCGCAACGATACAGAACGCGCATAATTCCTTCCGCTCTCTGGGCGGCGGTCAGCCGCAGGAGCCGAAGGAGAACGCCGTGAAGCTCACCGGAGTCGAAACTATCCAGCGCAGCGAGGAGGAATAATTTCCACTGCCTACACAATATACATAACAGTCAGCCCACCCAAAACACAAGACTTTGGGTGGGCACTTTTTTTACCGATTTTGATAAGGAAAATGTCAAAAACTTACAAAAAGTTTCGCTTGCTTTTTTGTTTATGCCACCCTATAATATATATCAAAGTGGCAGAAAGTGGGGCAAAATGGTGAGATGTCCCACGATAGGGGGAGGGCATTTTGATGACTGGGGAGTACCAGCATTCTCTTGACAGCAAGGGAAGGCTGTTCATGCCCGCAAAGCTCCGGGAGGAGCTGGGCGCGGTGTTTTATATAACGATATCGATGGACCGCTGCCTGTGCGCGTACAGCAGCGAAAGCTGGGACGCGCTATCGGAACGGGTGAACGCAATGCCATATGTCAAGCAGCGGAAAATGCGCCCGCTGTTCGCGCATGCGGCGCGCTGCGAGCTCGACAGTCAGGGGCGTGTGCTCGTACCGCAGAACCTGCGCGACTACGCAAACCTTACAAAGAGCGTGACGGTCGTCGGCTGCAACAACCATGCTGAGCTCTGGGACAGCGACGCCTGGCAGGCTGTCTTTGAAGAGGAGACGACACCGGAGAATATTGCCGCGGTTATGGAGGAGCTTGAATTTTGACACAGGGATCCGAAGCGATTGAAGCAAAGCATTTTTCCGTAATGCTCAATGAATGCATTGAGAACCTCAACATAAAGCCTGACGGGGTGTACCTTGACGGTACGCTCGGCATGGGCGGACACTCATATCAGATCGCCTCCCGGCTCGGCTCGGGACGCCTCATCTGCATCGACAGGGATGAGACGGCCATAGAGCGCGCCGGAAGGCGTCTTGCGCCCTTTAAGGATAAGGTGACGCTCGTCCACGGCAATTTTTCAGATGCCGCGGCGATACTCGATTCGCTCGGCATAGATGGCGCGGACGGGATGCTGTTCGACCTCGGCGTGTCCTCGCCGCAGCTTGACGAGTCCGAGCGCGGCTTTTCGTACATGAATGACGCGCCGCTCGACATGCGCATGGACAAGGGCGAGAGCCTCACGGCCTACGCTGTTGTGAACACATGGGATGAGCAGCGCCTGCTGCGTATTCTGTGGGATTACGGCGAGGAGCGCTACGCCCGCCGCATCGTCGGCGCGATAATGGAAAGGCGCGCGCAAAGACCCGTGGAGACGACGCTGGAGCTGGTGGACATCATCAAGGGTGCAATGCCTGCCGCCGCGCTGCGTGAGAAACAGCACCCGGCAAAGCGCACGTTTCAGGCGATACGCATCGCGGTGAACGACGAGCTCGGCGCGATCGCGAGAATGATGGAGACGGCACCGGACAAGCTCAATATCGGCGGGCGGCTGTGCGTCATTAGCTTCCACTCGTTGGAGGATAGGATAGTGAAATCCGGTATCGCGGCGAGGGAGAACGGCTGCACCTGCCCGAGGGAAGCACCGGTCTGCACCTGCGGCTTTGTGAAGACGCTCAGGAGCGTCACAAGAAAGCCGATACTCCCGAGCGAGGAGGAGCTTGAAGTCAACCCACGCTCCCGCAGCGCAAAGCTGCGCGTGGCGGAGCGAGTATAGAGATATGAGAAAAAGGAGCGCTGCGCTCTTCAAGGCTGTGTGCGTGGTGTTCTCGGTGTGTACGCTCGTGCTGTGCCTGCTGTGGCGGGTGCGCCTTGCGCAGGCCGAGGAGAACATCGCGGCGCTTGAGGACGCGCTCAAAGAAGCGGAGACTGAGGCTCGCGTGCTGACGGCAAGGTACGACAGCAGCATAAGCCTTGAGGAGCTTGACAGCTATGCGCGGGGCGCGCTGGGGATGCAGCCGCCGGAGCCGGGACAGATCGTTTATCTGGACTGGCCGGGATAAGGATATCTGCCGCCGAATATGATGTATAAAAAACATCAGGCGGGAGTGTATCATGGAAAGATCAAAAAGCGGCAGCGCGGTAAGAAGCGGGCCGGGCAGGCAGATGCTGCGGCGCTGCGTCGTTTTGGCGGCAGTGTTCGGCATAGGCGTGTTCGCGGTGCTTCTGGCGCGGCTGTATCAATTGCAGATAAAGGAACATGAGTTCTATGAGGAGCTTGCGATAGAGCAGCAGCTGCGCTCTACTCCGGGCTCCGCATCGCGCGGCGCGATATACGACGCGAACATGAACGCGCTGGCCGTCAGCGCGACGGTGGATAATGTGTACGTCAGTCCCGCGGAGATCGAGATGTATGGCGAGGACAGGGCGCTTATCCCTTCACCCAAGGAGTTTCCAACATATGATCTCATCCCTGAGATGAGCGCATATAAGGTCTGTGATGAGGCTTGCTGCACGGGGACTTTCGGAGCTACTCGGAGTGGACTACGACGAGGTATATGAAAAGTCCGGAAGGACGGGGAGCTGGTATGTGACCGTAGCAAGGAAGATAGAGAGCGACAAGGCTGACGCAGTGCGCGCGTTCAAGACAGAGCACGACCTGCGCGGGGTGCGGCTCGAACCGGACACGAAGCGCTATTACCCGAACTCATCCCTTGCCTGCCACCTGATAGGCTTTGTCGGCACGGACAACTACGGGCTTGAGGGCATAGAGGCACGGTATGATTCAGTGCTCTCCGGTACGGCGGGGAAGACCGTGCGCGCGACGAACGCCTACGGCACGGAGCTGCTGTTCAATCAGTTTGAGGAATACCGCCCCGGTGAGGACGGCTATGATATAGTGACGACCATTGACTCCACGATACAGTACTACGTGGAGAAGCACCTGCGCCAGGCGGTGGAGGATTACGACATCCAGAACGGCGCGGGGGCGATCGCTATGGATGTGAACACGGGCAAGATACTCGCAATGGCGTCGCTCGGAAATTATGACCTTAACGATTTCCTTGCGGTCAGCGAGAAGGACAGGGAATATATAGACGAGGCCGAGACGAAGGAAGAGGCGGCGGAGCGGCTTGCCGCAGCTCAGGCGAAGCAGTGGCGCAACAAGGCGCTGTCCGACACCTACGAACCGGGCTCAACGTTCAAGATAATCACGCTCGCGATGGCACTCGAAGAGGGCGCAGTGAGTTTAAATGACACTTTCTACTGCGGCGGGAACGTCAGCGTCATCGGACGCACGAGCCCGATACGCTGCTGGAAGACGACGGGGCACGGCTCGCAGACGCTGACACAGGCGGCGCAGCACTCCTGCAACGCCGCGTTTGTGAACATCGGGCTGCGCGTCGGCGCGGAGCGGTTTTACGATTACTGCGAGGCCTTCGGCTTCCTGCGCCTGTCGGACGACCCGGACGCGAGCCTCACGGCCAAGACGGGGATAGACCTGTCGGGCGAGAGCGGGAGCATCTGGTGGAGCAAGAATACATTCTGCTCGCCGAAAAACCTGTCGCAGCTTGCGGCGGCATCCTTCGGCCAGACCTTTACGATTACCCCGCTTCAGCTCGTGTGCGCCGTGAGCGCGTGTGTAAACGGCGGGTACCTGATGGAGCCCTATGTCGTGCAGCGGATGCTGAACCCAGACGGGAGCGTTGCATATGAGCGCGAGCCGCACACCGTGCGGCAGGTCATAAGCGAGAGCACGAGCGAAAAGGTGCGCACGATACTTGAACAGGTGGTCGGCGACTCCAAGGAGGGCACGGGGCGAAACGCCGCTGTCAAGGGCTACCGCATCGGCGGCAAGACCGGCACGAGCGAGAAAGTCAGCCTTGAGGCGCAGACCGGACAGAAGGAATACATAGTCTCCTTCATAGGCTTTGCGCCGGCGGATAAGCCGCGCATAGCGCTGCTGGTGTTTCTGGATACACCGTCGAACAAATCCGGGATATACATAAGCGGCGGCCAGATGGCAGCACCGGTCGTCGGGAGCATGATGGCGGATATCCTGCCGTACATGGGCGTTGAAGCCGAGACGGACTCAGAGCGCGGCGAGGCCGTGATGCCGATGGCTGTGGGGCAGAGCCTGCACGGCGCGGCGGAGCTGATAAAGGACGCGGGACTCAGGTACCGCACGATAGGCTATGGCGACACCGTGACGAGGCAGCTCCCGGCGGCGGGCTCGGCCATCGCCGAGGGCAGCGAGATAATCCTGTATCTCGACGCGGAGATATCTGCCGACACGGAGACGGTGCCCGACCTCACCGGGATGAGCTATGACGAGGCGCGAGATACACTGTCATACTACGGGCTTTATATTTCAACGAGGAGCACCGTGACAGACAGCGCCGCGCAGACCGTGAGCGGGCAGAGCATAGCCGCCGGGACAGGGGTTGACCACGGTTGTATAATAGAAGTATCACTCATCGATCAGGATGATTCGATACTCGGGAAATATTAAAATCACGGCTCAAGATAAAAATATAAGGTATGCAGTCGGGAGGACGGATAATGAAGCTGAAAGAGCTGATAAAGGATATAGAGGTACTGAGCACGAATGCGGCACCGGACACGGAGATAAGCGGGATCAGCTATGACTCGCGCCTTACGCGTCCGGGTGATCTGTTCGTCGCGATAAAGGGCTTTGAGACAGACGGACACCGCTATATTCCCAAGGCGATGGAGAAGGGCGCGGCCGTGGTGCTGTGCGAGGATATCCCGGCGGACGGAACGCCCTATGTGCAGACAGCCGACTGCCGCTTCGGGCTTGCAATGGCGAGCCGCGAATTCTTCGGTAACCCCGCGTCGGAAATGAAGATGATAGGCTTCACCGGCACGAGCGGAAAGACCAGCTCGACCTACATAATGAAGCACCTGCTCGAAGCGGAGCTTGACGCGAAGGTCGGCCTTATAGGGACTAACGGCAACATGATAGGCGACGAGTTCCTGCACTCGGAGCACACGACGCCGGAGAGCTACGAGCTGCACAAGCTCTTCCGCGAGATGGCGGACGCGGGCTGCACGCATGTGGTAATGGAGGTATCGTCCCATTCGCTGACGCTTGAGCGCGTGGCGGGGATCATGTTTGACGTGGCGGTGTTCACGAATCTTTCGCAGGATCACCTCGACCTGCACGGGACGATGGACGAATACGCCGCGGCAAAAAAGAAAATTTTCTCCCAGTGCCGCATGGGATGCGTAAATGCGGACGATGAGCGCGCGCCGTTCATGCTCGAGGGCGCGAAGTGCCCGATGCTGACCTACTCGGCGGCAGGCGGGGATGCCGAACTCAAGGCGGAGAACGTGCGCCTGACGGGCGAGGGAGTGCATTTCGAAGCGGTATACGGCGCGGAGCGCGTGCAGACGGAGCTTGCGGTACCGGGGATGTTCTCGGTATACAACGCCCTCGGCATCATCGCGGCGGGGCTGAGCCTCGGGATAAGCCTTGAAAAGTGCGCCCATGCGCTCTCCAGCGCCAAGGGCGTCAAGGGACGCATGGAGCGCGTGCCGACCGACGGGGATTACTCGATAATCATTGACTATTCACACAAGCCTGACGCGCTTGAGAAGGTGCTCAAGACGCTGCGCCCGATAACGCGCGGGCGGCTTATCGCGCTCTTCGGCTGCGGCGGCGACAGGGACCGCGGCAAGCGGCCTATCATGTGCGCGATCGCGGCGGACAACGCGGATTTTGTTATCGTCACGAGCGATAACCCGCGCACCGAGGAGCCGATGGCTATCATCGACGAGATAGTTGCGGGACTCAAAGACAAGCAAACTCCGTACACGGTGATATGCGACAGGATAGAGGCAATAGGCTGGGCTATTGACAACTCCCGCCCCGGTGATGTAATATTGCTTGCCGGGAAGGGTCACGAGGACTATCAGGTCATCGGCCATGAAAAGCACCATATGGATGAGCGCGAGATAGTCGCGCAGTTCCTTGAAGAGAGAAAAAAGTCTTGAAGATAGAAAAACGGGACGCCGAGCGCCCCGAGTAGTCTGGAGAATATTATGACGATAAAGCTGATCACTTCTTTCGTGCTGGCGTTCCTGTTTGCGACGGCGTTCGGGAAGTATTATATTCCGTGGCTGCGCGCCCAGAAGGCCGGGCAGGAGATCAAAGGACAGGTCGAATGGCATAAGAGCAAGAGCGGCACCCCCACGATGGGCGGCGTGATGTTCATTCTGGCGGTCACGTTCGTGTGCCTGACCGTCGGCTTCGAGGGAATGCTCCAAGGAAACTTCGTACACATATTCGTGCTGCTGTTCGCGTGGGTGTTTGGGCTTATAGGTTTTCTGGACGACTGGGAAAAGCTCAAGAAGAAGCAGAACCTCGGCCTTACGGCAAAGATGAAGTTCCTGCTCCAGCTCGTCGCGGCGCTCGTGTTCGTGCTGCTGATGCGCGAGATAGGCTATGTCAGGCCGAACCTCTATATCCCGTTTTCCAATAAGGTAATACCGATGCCCGAGTGGCTGTACTTCGTGTTCGCGTCCTTCGTCATCGTCGGCACGGTGAACGCCGTGAACATCACCGACGGCATTGACGGGCTCGCATCCGGAACGTCGATCCCTGTGTGTCTGTTCTTTGTGGCGGTCACGATGCGGTGGGGACAGAATTATCTTGAACTCGGCATTTTCGCGTCCGGTCTTGTCGGCGGACTCATGGGCTTTCTTGTGTATAACTTCAACCCCGCAAAATGCTTCATGGGCGACACCGGCTCGCTTTTCCTCGGCGGAGCCATCGCGGCGATGGCTTTTGCCTACGACATGCCGATGATTCTTATCACGCTCGGTTTTATATTCATCATCGAGACGCTTTCCGACATTATTCAGGTCACGTATTTCAAGCTGACCCACGGCAAGCGCGTGTTCAAAATGGCTCCGTTCCATCACCATCTTGAGATGGGCGGCTGGACGGGAAAAAAGTGGAGCGAAAAAGAGCTTTTCGTTCTCTTTACCGGAATATCTCTGGCTATGGCTATCATATCATTTATAGGGGTGTACCAGCGTTTCGCCTGAAAAATGATTGAATGAACAAGTCGGGGAGGTGGGAAGATGCGTTATGACGGTGCCCGCCTCGCCGACTTTTCGGTATCGGGAGATACCAAACGGCGGCCGAGCTTTGACGGAGCGTTCTTCACGCTTTCTATGCTGCTGCTCCTTATCGGAGTGATAATGGTGCTCTCGTCGAGCTACGCGAGAGCCTATTACGATCCGGGCAACGTGACCGGAGGGAACGCCGCGTATTATTTCGTGCGGCAGCTTATCTTTGCGCTGCTCGGGATCGGCTGCATGCTGCTGGCGTCTAAACTTCCGATGGGCTTTTACCGGAGCTATGCGCTGCATTTTCTGCTGCTGACGCTGGTGCTGCTGATGCTCGTGCCGGTGATCGGCGTCAAGGCCAACGGTTCGCGCCGGTGGCTCGGCATAGGCGGGCTCACGCTCCAGCCCTCGGAGCTTGCAAAGCTTGCGGTGATACTGTCCTTTGCGTGGCTCATCTGCCGCTTCCGCGGGCGGATGCGCACGGTGCGCTATGGGCTGCTGCCGTTTGCGGGGATACTTGCGGTGATAGTGGGGCTGCTCGTTCTGGAGCCGCACTTCTCGGCGTCGGTCATAATCCTCGCTGTCGGCGCGGTCATGCTGTTTCTCGGAGGAGTGAGCTTTGCGTGGTTTGCGGGAGCTTTCGCCGCGGCAGGCGCGGGACTTGCCGTGCTGCTGACCTTCTTCCCCTACGCTTCGACGCGCATAAGCACATGGCGCGACCCGTTTTCAAGCTCCTCGGACGAGGGGTACCAGATAGTCCAGTCGCTGTACACTATAGGCTCGGGCGGCTTGAGCGGTCTCGGCCTCGGCGGGAGCCGGCAGAAGTTTCTGTACCTGCCTGAGGAGCACAACGACTTTATCTTTTCCGTCACCTGCGAGGAGCTGGGCTTCATCGGTGCGGCGGTCATACTCATCCTTTTTGCGATGCTCATTCTGCGCGGCTACTGGATAGCGCTCCACTGCCGCGACAGGTTCAGCTTTCTTGTCTGCGCCGGGATAACGACGCTGCTGGCGATACAGGTTTTTCTGAACGTCGCGGTCGTGACGAACCTTGTGCCGTGTACGGGGATATCGCTGCCGCTGTTCAGCTACGGCGGGACGGCGCTGCTCATACAGCTCGGTGAGCTTGGGATAGTCCTGAGTGCGTCGAGGGATATATTGGAAACATAGATACCATCGGTTGAAAGGAACTGCGGATATGAAATTTGTCTTTACTTGCGGCGGCACTGCCGGACACATTAACCCCGCGCTCGCGGTAGCGGGACGGCTGCGCGAGCTGCTGCCCGATTCGGAGATGCTGTTTATCGGCGCGGAGGGCAAGATGGAGATGGAGCTCGTGCCGCGCGAGGGCTACCGCATAGAAGGGCTGAAGATCACGAACATCAGCCGTGAGCACAGTCTGAGCGGCATTGTGCATAATCTTGACACGCTCAAGAACGTCGCGGTATCGCTGCATGAGGCGAAGAAGCTGATACGCGAGTTTAAGCCTGACGCGGCCATCGGCACGGGCGGCTATGTCTGCTACCCGGTGCTGACGGCGGCGCACGAGCTGCATATCCCGACCTTTGTGCATGAGAGCAATGCTGTGCCGGGACTTACGACGAAGATGCTGGCCGAGCACGTTGACCGCGTGCTTGTCGGCTTTGAGGACAGCCGCCGGTACTATAAGCACCCGGACAGGGTCGAGGTCACTGGAACACCGGTGCGCGGCGAGTTCGGCTGCGAGACGAAGGAACAGGCCAAGGCGGAGCTGGGCATCCCGGCGGGGGAAAAGCTCGTGGTCTCCGTATGGGGCTCCCTCGGCGCAGGGCACATGAACGAGGTCATGACCGAGCTGATACCCATGCTCGACGGTAAGCAGGGCTTCCGACTGCTGCATGCCGCCGGGAGCCGGTACTATGCCGGTATGGCCGAAAAGCTCGGTGAGACCGCACCTGATATGGCGGAGCACGGGGTCGAGCTGCGCGAATACATCTACGATATGCCGCGCGTTATGACGGCGGCTGACCTTGTGATGTGCCGCGCGGGCGCGTCGACGATCTCGGAGCTGTGCTACATGGGAAAGCCGGTCATCATCGTCCCGTCCCCGAACGTCACGAACAACCATCAGGAGAAGAACGCGCGAGTACTTGAGGAAGCGGGCGGCGCAAAGGTGCTGCTCGAGGGTGAGTTCGACGCGCAGTCTCTGCTTGCGGATGTGAAGGAGCTGCTCGCGGACGATGAGAAACTCAAAGCGATGAGCGCGGCAATGACCTCGCTTGCCGCCGAGGACGCGACAGAGCGCATCTGCGGCATCATCCTTGACACGATCCATAAAGAGTAAAAAGCTTCCGACAATAGCATACTGTAACCCCCCGGCATAAGATGGACTGATCTGATATGCGGGGGGTTAATTATGGATATTTGGCATATACGGGGCGGGAATAAGCTTGAGGGCACCTGTTTTGTCCAAGGCTCGAAAAATGCCTCCCTCCCGATAATCGCTGCTTCTATCGCCGCTCCGGCGCGCTCGGAGCTGACTAACGTGCCGCAGCTGAGGGATGTGGACGCGGCGCTGCGGATACTGAGGCACCTCGGCTGCACGGCGGAGCAGCTGGGAAACGATGTGTACATAGACTCAGCGCCGCTTACCGAGAGCACGATACCGCATTCGCTGATGCTGGAGATGCGCTCGTCGGTCATATTCATGGGGGCGCTGCTGGCGCGCTGCGGCGTGGCACGGCTGAGCCTGCCGGGCGGCTGTCCCATCGGGGCGAGGCCGGTGGACTATCATCTGCTTGCCTTCCGCGCGCTCGGCGCAGAGGTCACGGAGACGGACGATACCATTCACTGCCGCGCGCGAAGGCTGACCGGCGCAAAAATCACACTGCCTGGCCCCAGCGTCGGCGCAACAGAAAACGCTATGCTGGCTGCTGTCGGAGCAGAGGGTGTCACTGTGATTGAAAATGCTGCCTGTGAGCCGGAGATTGTCGATCTGGCGGCGTTTCTGAACGCGATGGGCGCGCGAATCTGCGGCGCGGGCACATCCACCATCGTCATCGAGGGCGTTCGGGCGCTGCACGCCGTCAGTTGGCAGCCCATCAGCGACCGCATCGAGGCGGGCACGATGGCCTGCGCCTGCGCCATCACCGGGGGCGAACTGCTGCTTTCCGGCGCGCGGGCGGAGCACCTGCGCTCGCTGCTCTTCAAGCTCAGCGAAGCGGGCATACATATCAAGGATACGCCGGGCGGGCTGATGGTCTTCGGCCGCGCCAAGCAGCCCTTTGAAATCCGCACGATGGTCTACCCCGGCTTCCCGACCGATTTGCAGGCCCCGATGATGGCCGTCGCCTGCAAAACGCCCGGCACAAGCGTATTTCTCGAAACGATTTTCGAAAACCGCTTCATGCACGCCGCCGAGCTTTCGCGCCTCGGCGCGCACATCCGGGTGGAAAACCGCGTCGCC
>ERZ779877.2030-NODE-2030-length-15593-cov-50.481915_pt1 | contig 15593 bp, 10 predicted proteins | sample MGYA00511556_ERZ779877 | MGnify/ENA primary metagenome ERZ779877 (study PRJEB29588, sample SAMEA2159338) | human gut metagenome | biome: human gut; feature: human-associated habitat; material: faeces | place: Denmark | collected 2008/2010 ...
CACCCATATGACATCATCTTCTCTACAAGTGCAACCTCCGCATGAACCATCTTCTCTTTTCGAATGGACTTGTCGACAATATGCGCGATCTGGCGTATCGGCAGCAGAGGCTCTCTGTCGCAATTTGGACGTTGTTTCATCTTCTCGACCTCTTGTCCGGAACGGTGTCCATGATGACCGTCAGACAGGTAACCATAGTGGTCGTAGAAAGGAGTCAAGGAACCCGGAAAGCCTTTCCCCTTGATTTCCATGAAGATTTTACGGAGATCCTTACCATGCCGATACTCTTCTTCCACATATGTGTCGTAAAGATAATAAGGCAATCGCTCCTTGCCGGCCCTTTTCGGAAGAGTGTCGCGGCCCATATATTTCCTTACGGTCTGTCTGGCAATATCCAGCTTCTTGGATATCTGGGCGATGTTGAGTCCCCCGGCCTGTAACTCTTTGACTTCCTTGAACATGACTTGTCGGGAATCGACCTCCGGAGTTTCTTGAACTTCCTCAGGGCGCACGGCGCTTCTATATTCATCGTAATGAGAACCGATAACTTTAGTGACACAATCCGACATATTCATGTTCAAATGGAACCTGTCGGCCACCTCTGTGATATTCCGCCCCGTCGCGGCAATGGCCGCGGTATAGTCTGTAGATCTATCGCGGCTGACGACCTCCACTTGGACATGCTCATCCAACCATGCCTGAAAGCTTTTTACATCCCTGTCACCGAGAAGGTCTATGACAGACCCGGTTTCAAGGCTGACGATAATACTGCCGAATGTGACGCCTTTGCGAAAGGCCCAATCATCCACGCCAATCTCCTTCACTTCGCATCGCTCTGGAACCGACATACGGTGGACATCTCGGAGTACGGTGTCTCCGCTGAGGGGCACTCCTGTTGCCGATAACAACTTCCGGGCTGATTCTGAGGAGCATTTCAAGCCATGCTGGGTTACAGCCATCTCACAACGCCTCGTCCGCCGTCGGTATCTGAACACCTCATCCCCTGGTTGTTCAGCGAAAGTCTTTTTCCGACAATCCGGATTGTGACAAAAGAACTTGCGCGCCTCAAACGTGATGATAACCGGATGGCCAAGAATCGAAAGATCTGCAATAGTCCTGTGATAACGGCTATGAACGCTACGACTCACATGGCCGCAATATGGACAGACCCCATGAGGAAGATTACATCGTGCGTATACATGATAGGTGCGCATATCTTCGAGCTCCACTTGTTCAACAGAGAGGTCACTTGGAGAATAAAGGGCCGATAAGTCGGCCTTCGCAGAGGTTGATGTTAGGCATTGCCGTAAAAATGTTGTAATTTTGCTTTTGTTAGGTGCTTTACACATCATCTATAACTTTATACTGTGGTAAGCATAAAGTTACGAAAAATTTATGTAAATGCCTAATGGTCAATTAGTTAAATTGCACTAAAACTACGGTTTTTTGATATTTAGCTAATTGATTTTTCGCGTCTGTACCAGGTTCCTTTGCTAACAGTACAAACTCCGTCTTTCAACTAAATTGCGGAAGAACCACTTTTTTCAGGGAAAGACAATCACGTACATTTTCTGTCCAAAAACAATAGGGGACCGGTCTTCCATGTATGAAATAGCCATGCGTACCTAAAGCGCCATTCACTTGACGACCAACGAGTTGATGTTCCAGGTATGAATATATTCACACACCTAAGAGTCAGTGCCCCCGGTACAGGGCGTTCTATTGGCGTTCCGGACTTCCAGGTGCGAGAAACCATTCGCACCTGAAACGGCATTTACTTGATTGCTAACGAGTTGATATTCCAGGTATGAATATATTCGCGCACCTGAGCGTTACGGCATATTATGGTATGCCGAGCCTTAGATCCGCACAATATTATGTCTGGTTGGTTTTGAAGGCGCTATATACCATTAACAGATACAGTTACCTTAGTGAGTTTTTTTGTATGCCTGCAAACGCTTGGATGTCGGCACGATACGGAGGAAGATAGTCAACTTATATATATTTCCTTTAATTTATAGAGAGAACATACACACACCAACTCTGGCCGGTTCTTCACGGCACTTGCCAATCGTGAAAACCCTTGCATATTCAAGATATTTTCACAAACTTTACGCTGCCGGATGGGATTATGTTTCCAATCCGGGGAAAGGCTGCGATATGGCATCCCCGTGCCAAGCTGATTTTTGTAAAACGAACAACGGTGCTCCAAGATTCCAAAGCTTTTTGCAAGGAGCTGAAGTTTCTTTGGAAGACACCTGACAAATTTATTACAAATATGAGACGTAAAATGTTTTTTGCGGCGGCGCTCTGCTGCATTGTTTCCGCGGTGATGGTTTCCTGCGGGAAGGACAATCCTGACACTCCCGAACCGGAACCGACACCCGATCCGGAACCGGAAGTTCCTGTTACACCTAAAGATACCGTTGTCTATGCGGTCGGACAGGAAGCCGTTCCAGGGAAGGGTTACTACTATGCGACAATCTGGAAGGACGGCAAGAGGATCCTCCTCTCCGACGGGAGTTATGACGCTTTCTGCAACGGAGCCTATGCTGACGGCGAGACTATCTACATCGCGGGCTGCGAGGCGACAGGTGACCTTGTGGATGACGGTTACTATGAGCCTTATCACCAGAATGTCGGCGTGATCTGGAAATTCAAGGCAGGTGAGGAAGACAAGGCGGAAAAGACCGTCATCAGCGACGGGAAATATTCCACATCCCCGATTGCGGTGACTGTCGCTGACGGGAAGGTCTATGCCGCGGGATTCGACTCTCCTGACTATGACAGGCGGGCCATCCTTTGGACAGACGGTCAGCCTCAATACCTTACGGACGGTAAGACTGACGCGTTGGCGTACTGCATCTATTCCGATGGCAAGAATGTATATGTCGGTGGATATGTGCAGCCGGCCAGCAACAAGCAGGGTGGCATTGCCACCATCTGGAAAAACGGTGTGGCTCAGAGCCTTACAAGCGGCAACACGGTAGCTAAGGTGAACGCCATCTGCATCGATGGCGGGAAGGTCTATGCGGCCGGATCCGAGAAAGAGTCAGGCGGAAGATGGAAAGACGTCCTTTGGATTGACGGTGTGGCACAGGATTTCACCGACTACGTCGGAACAGAGGTCACCGGCCTCTACGTCAAGGACGGAGAATATGTCATCGAAGGGAACATGACCGAGACCAACTCAGCCAAGGACATCTGCCCTTACATCTGGACATCAGCAGGCGCACAGAAAGTCGCCGAAACGACTCTCTGCCAAGGCGTTGGTCTCGCTGTCGCAGGAAATGACATCTATGTGGCCGGTAACGAAAACGCCGGCTATGACTCTGAGTACAACCCGATCAACATCGCCTACCTCTGGAAGAACGGTGTCGAGCAGGAGCTTGAGGTCGAGTACAAAAACGACTTCTCCCTCTGGGGTGTCATCTGCGCCTATGTTGAAAAGAAGTAATCTTTCTGAATATCCTAACTCAGGCTGGCCGGGGGAACTTCTTCGGCCAGTTTTTATTTTTGGGAACTATGTAGGCTGGAAGTATCCAGCTCACCATTCCATTGCCACGGCCAGTTTAGGTTACTATATAGGAGATTGAATCGGGACCTTCGTTGAAAAGGAGATCCATACTCGCCTCGGCCAGTCCTATTTAGGTTTGGTTACTATATGTTTTTTTTGTTTTATAGTACTGATGTTTAAGTAATTGCGGCCTGTCGACATCCGATGCGATAATTTGTATGTCAAGGGCTTAATTTTCATCGTAGTCATACAATAAACTAACAGACAAGGAAAGGAAGAAGATTTCGGGCCTATTCATCGGGTGAAAAAAGTGGCTTTCTGCACCCGACCCCAATTTGTAATGACTTTTCGGGTGTCAAACGTTCCTTTTTTCACCCGGAACAACAGCCACTTGGATCTGAGTCGATTATACCACACGCCAAGGTTGGTGAATGAGAATCAGGAATGTTGCTTCTTGCCTCTTAGTTCATTTGGCACACCAGAAGAGCACTTCCTATACCATACGGTGTGTCCCGGTATATTTGATAAACAGGAAGGCCTTCGGCCGTATATTTTTCTGTTCAATAAAGCAAATGGAGATCATTCTTCCAAGTATGAAAAATCATACGTACCTAAAACAGCATTCCTCTGACAAACAGATAGTTAGTGTTCTAGGTGCGAGTATATTCACACACCTGTGAGTCGGCGGCCTCGGTGCAAGGCGTTCTATTTGTGTTCAGAACTTCCAGGTGCGAGAAACCAAACGCACCTGAAACACCATCAACTTGATAACCAGGGGATTGTTCTTCTATGTGTGAATATGTTCTCGCACCTAAGCGTTATGGGCATATTATGGAATGGTCCGCAAAGCCACAAAGCCACAGTATATTATGCATAGCTAATCTTAAAGGCACTATATGCCATTAACGACACTGTTATCTTTGTGAATTTGGCTGCTGGCAATCATCTGGACGTTGGTACGATAAGTGGAAAGATAAGTCAACAGATGTATAATTTCCCAAGGAGAATGGATGTGTAGTCCAGTTAAACGAACGCTTCTTCACAGGCGTTAACTTGTGTAAATCACGCTTTTAGAAGGACAATGCTCCCTTCACAAGCGTATTCCTGTCATATTCACGCTTTTGGAGGACGTGAGTTTAATTTAGGAAATGATATATGAGCTTGACTGACATTCCACATTATGGAGCTGAGACTCAGACACACACACGAATATTACTTTCAACGGCGATTATGCAACACAGCAATGCACAATTTGTTCATTAGCCACAACTTGGCAAAAAGGCAAATTGCATGGCGAAAAGCCACTAATATCCTCATATCCAACTCAGGGAAAGACTTACTCAAAATTTCAAAGCGAGTCCTAAACCGTAATTCTGTACACCAAGGTCAACTTCAATATTTCTCTCGGCAAACCCATTAGCGGAATTGAAACTCCTTATGGATTTCTTTATCATAGACGAACCCACTAAATCCAGAGGAAGCCCCAATAGAACCAATCCAGCACAGATACCATATACAGTACCGTCTTCATCAAGACCTCCACCTACGGCAGAACCGACAAGCCATCCTAAAGCGAATCCAGCACCAACATTAAGGTTAATGTTGACGGTCAATAAGGTCGTCGGTTAATGACTTGCCGCTTTAGGCAGTCAACTGGGTATGGCTTGCCCTTTTAAGACAAAGGACCGTCTTTTTCAAAATGGCGGCATACGATTATGCCTTTATGCCAGTGTGGAACTGATTCGTATGCCAGCTAAGGTTTCCAGAGCCATAGGTGGCATATTCATTAGTGTTACACTGCGTCAGGAGCGATGTTTGTATGCCGCCATATTCATAAAACGAGTGGTATTGATAATGGCGCATATCCGAAAGATAACATAACTACGCATTATGCTGAAGTCACACCGTTTGCAGGTAATATGAAGTTTTATCAAACTATTGACGAATATAACGAATATAATAGAGGCAACAATTTGTTTAACCAACTAAAACTCCTATCTTTATGGCTGTTAATGGACAGAATTTATTGTCAAGTGCACTGGACTTGCCCAAGAGTATGTGGAAGCGCTTGCGCAACAAAAGAAGTAATATGACAAGCAAGGATTACAGGGATTTCGCGGTGGAGCAGATGGGGCTGCTTGAGGGGATTTGCACGAAGCCGATGATGGGAGAGTTTCTGCTGTACTGGCAGGGGAAATATTTCGGAGGAATCTACGACAATAGGGTTCTGGTCAAGAAGACCAAGACCAACGAGAGATTCGGGATGCCGGAGGCGGTTCCTTACGAGGGGGCCAAGGCGATGTATCAAGTCAACATCGACAACCGGGAGGAAGTGGCGGAGGTCATCAAGGCTACCTGCGAGGGACTGAAATAGACCGCTGCACAAAAATTGCTGACGGAAAGTTTAACGATTATATTATTAACGAATATTCAGGAATATGTTGGAGATAGGTACAAAGGCACCGGAGTTCGTTGGTGTGGATGAGAATGGCAACGAGGTAAGCCTCAATGATTTCAAGGGAAAGAAGCTTGTGCTTTACTTCTACCCGAAGGACAGCACTCCGGGATGCACGGCGGAGGCTTGCGACCTGCGGGACAACTACCATCGGTATCTTGCGCTTGGGTATCAGGTGCTTGGTGTCAGCAAGGACTCACAGGCCTCGCACCGGAAATTCATAGAGAAATATTCTCTGCCGTTTCATCTGGTGAGCGATCCGGAATGCGCCATTCTGAAAGCTTACGAGGCTTGGGGGCTCAAGAAACTCTACGGAAAGGAGTCATACGGGACATTGAGGACTACTTATGTGATCGATGAGGACGGAATCATCATCGATGCCATCGGAAAAGTCAACACCAAGGATCATACTACGCAGATTCTCGGTTCGGAGAAATAGCCTACATCACCTCAACGCCGGCAAAGGAGCATTCGGCGATGATGAGGATGGTGTGGGAGCCTGACTGCTGACGGAGGCGGTCGGCGGTCTTGTTGTTCACGCCACCGAAGGCGGAATTGGAACGGACATCGACATTGACATCTTTCGGGACATATATTCCCACACCTGCAAAACTTGCCTTCACCCGAACCTCCACATCTTCATTGAATATGGCGTTGCGGAGATCCAAGCGGACTGAGCCGAAAGAGGCTTCTATGTCCGCCCCGTCAAACTCCTCAGCCTCGACACGATGATTCTGCTCGCCAAAAGCCGATGAGATCTTCAGGATATTCCTTCCATCGCGGGAGATGATCGAGCAACCTCCTCTGGAGTCGTGGCAGTTCCAACTCTCCGGACGGCCGCTCTTGGAAAAAATCAACATAATGCCGAAAGCGATGAATATGATCGCGAGGCACAGTTTCCAGAACACCGACCAGTCAATATAGCCTTGCGCTTGAAGCAGCAGTATCGCTCCGAGGGCTATGCCGCTGAAAGATCCCCAGTTAGGATGGGCGATCAGGTGTGCGGTGCAAGGCAGAATAATAAGGAGTGTCCACCAACCATGGAAGAATATGTCGAAGCCTATCACACCGGTGACATTCAGGATCCACAGCACGCCTATCGCGGCTATGGAGAATCCCAAAAACTGTTTCGCTAACTTTTTCATACATTAAAATTAGAAGCTGTTTTGAATTGTTTGTTTGAAGGTTTGAAAGTGAAAAACTTCAGTTTCGACCGCTTCTTCCAAGGAAGATAGCGGTGCTATCTGACTGAAGAAGCGGGAAGAAAATGAAGATTTTTCACCTCAAAGAACATTTCAAACAATTCAAAACAGCTTCTTAATAATTCTTATCTGAATCACAGTGGCAAAGGTATTACGGAAAACTCTTGTGGCTATGGGTGTGACAAGGACAAAAGGCACATAGTAATTATCTAATGTTCAAGAACATAACAGTCAAGACTATGGACAATGAGGTACTTCGACAAGCTCAGTGAGCGGATAAGAATATATTTTTGTTACTTGAAAGATGAATATTCCGTTACCTTCGTTCAGATAATTCCTTACGAAACGCTTTCAGCACGATGTGACCTGGAAACACTTGCGTTTGGTCTTTGGCTGAAAAACTCGTACTTGGAGTGAGGACTTTTTCAGGCGAAACCTCATCTCGGCTATCTCAGAGGCATTTGACCGTGAAGGAGTTCTGTAAAAATCAGTGGTGACAAGCAAATCCAGTTAGTTCTGAGTCCAGCAGTCACTCGCCAAACAATCAGAACGTGGCGATGAACTCGTCGATGGAGGTGCCGTCCGGGAGGGCGGAGGCGACACGGGCCTTGAGACGCTGCTTGCCTTTCGTGACGGAGGTCGGGGATATTCCCATCATGGCAGCCATCTGTTTGCCGGAAAAACCGAAACGGAGCAGGACGGCGATGCGCAGCTCCGCGGCGGTAAGCCCCGGAAAAGAAGACTTCAGACGCTCCGTGAAACGGTTGCATACATCATCCAGAATCTTCTCCAGCCTTCCCCACTCGGCATCGGACAGATAGCGCGGGTTCTGCTGGAGCGACATCACCAGCTTGTCCTTGAACATCAGCACCGAACGCAACTCGCTGCGCTCCGACTCACTCTCGTGAAGCAATGTCTTGCTCTCCCCTATCTCGCTGTCCTTCCGCTCTATGGCATCATCATGGTTCCTCAGACGCCTCCTGAACATACGTACGATCAAGTACAACGCCACAATCAGGGACAACATCGCTGCCACAGCAGTGCCTAAAATACGGCTTCTCGACGAACGGATGTCCGCCTTCCCGGCCTCTACACTGTTCTCGATGATCCTGTCGTTCTGCTGAGACGCTTCCAACTGGCTCTTGATCTCATTATGGATGGTCAGATACTTGACGGCATTCTCTTTATCATCAAGCAGATCGCGATAGACAATGTAAGAAAGCTGTGAACCTGAAAGCTTCGCTATCAGATCCGAAGCCTCCATCTCCTTTGCGGCATAGAACAAAGCCGAATCAGGAATATTCATTTTACGGAAAGCATCCGCAAGGACAGCGTAACGCACACGGGCCTTTCTTTTTCCTTCCCTGAAAAGCCTTTCCTGCGCGCGGACAGCGGTCGAGGCGCATTCCAAAGCCTTATCGAATTGACCGTTACGGCTGTAGCACGCTCCGAGATTGTAAAGAGCACGGGCATAGTCATTATCATCTCCCTTGGAGATCTCCGCCGCGCGGTCGGCATATTCAATGGCCTCCGAATAGTCCTTGTTCTCGTCTCCAAGGAACAACGCACGGTGCGACAGATTGATCAGTGCAGTCACCTGAAACGCCAGCGAACCCGCCTTCTCAGCCTCCTCCAAACCTTTCTCCAGATAAGGCAAAGATGCGTCATACCACTTGCGGTCATTAAGCACGACAGCGTAGCGCAGGTTGATCATCGCCGCAAGCATATGATTGCCAGAGCCTTTAACCTCTTTTGTGGCGAGAAGCAGATCATTGGCCCAATCCGCCTGGTTCCCCGATTTGTTGTCCTCGCGGACGACCGCCCTAAGATAATACGCCTGCGCCTTCCGGTCACGGTTGCCGTATTTCAGGAAATAATCAACCCCGACATTCATCATCCCCTCGTCAATCCCCGGCTTGTAGGCGTTGTACTCCGCGAATGTCCTCAACAGACAGTAGGACGCATAGAGATAGCGGCCGGAGGACTCAGAATATGAAGCGGAATCCAGAATGATCAAAGAACTGTCAGGCCGGGAGTCCAAAAGACCCTCAGCCCGACTTAAATCCTCAGGGAGTCTGGCTCCACGGCCGCACGAAGAGGCCACACAAGCACAGACAATGAATATAATCGCAGGAAACTTTCTCACCATAACTTTTCACAAGCATGTGGTCATCCGCTGGTTAGTCCAATCGGCGTTTGCCTGAACACAAAGTTAAGAATTTTGCGGGAATATTCCTATTTCCCGCCAAGGCCCTTGCCGCCGCCGATTCGGGAGGCTTCATCGATGCTGCCGACTTTGCGGGCGCGGGTCTGCCGGGCTTTGCCGAAGCGCCAGGTAAGGCCGATGTGAGCGATCTGGGAGTAATATTTCTGACCTATGAACGAGCTGTTCACATCACCGAGCACGGTGCTGGAGCGGAAGCCAAGGCAATCAAGGTTGGTGCAGGAACTGCGGAGGACATCGTCCAGATTGAGCGTGAGGATAAGACGGTTGTCAAGCATCGTCTTCTTCACTCCGATATTCATAGAATAGAGATCGTGCAGTTTGAAATAGCCGTATGCCATCGGCGAGCGGTAGAAACCGTCCAGCTGCACTTTCCAGTCTTTCGGGAGGATGAATGTGAAGCAGGTGTAGCAGGAAAGGGTGAATGAATCGTTGCTTTCCCAGTCGGCTGTCTTGGCGGATGAATATAGTCCGGTGGTGCTGAATGTCCAGGCAAGCCACTTGGCCAGAGGCAGTTCCGTCACATTGAAAGTCAGCGCGGTCATATTCTGTCTGTCGTAGTTGGTCCAGATCAGAAGCTGGTCGCCGTTCTCCTTGAGCTCAGGAAGCTGCGAGAACATTCCGCCGGTGTGACTGAACGACGCGGCGAGCGAGAAGTGCCGGCCGAATCCGGCGCTCTGCGAAGCCGCGTCTGAATATGCAGGGCGCAGATCCGGGTCGCCGACATTGTAGGTGTGTGCGTCGATGTAGTTCTCAACCGGGTTCAGGGCCATATAGTCAGGGCGTTGGATTCTCCTTGTGTAGGAAAGCGCGAACCTAAGGCTGGCGGACGGATTGAAGCCCACGAACGCTGTCGGGAACAGGTCAAAGTAGCTGCGACGGCTCTCGTTCCCGGCCGAGATCCAATCCCCGAACGAGTTGGTATATTCACCCCTCAATCCGGCCTTGGCGGTCCATTTCGGGCCGAACTGCGCGGCAAGGGAGAGGTAGGCGGCGCCGATGTTCTCACGGTACTTGAAACGGGTCTCGGCATCACTGGCTGAAGGGCCGGTCTCGGTCCTCAGGGTCGTGTTGTCAGTCTTGGAAAGAGCCCACTTCGTTCCGGCCTCCAACCTTGCGAAGTTGAACACGGTCCCCTCATAGTCAGCTTTCGCGGACCAGATGTTCACCTTGTTGTCGGAGTCGATGTACCTTGTGGAAGGGATCCACTCCGAAGCGCCCATATTCCTCGTGAAGGTCTTCTGGTCGTTTCCTGTCCAGTCGGCATTGTGGTAATAGTCCATATTGACGGTGATCTCGGAATTGGTCGCCTTGTTGAATATGTGGGTGAAGTTCAGATTGCCGTTGGTCTGGCGGCTCTTGTCCTCGTTCCACGTCGCGGACTCGGCACGCTCAAGTTCCTTGTCTCCCAGAGTCTGCGTGGTGACATTGTGGTCTCTGTCGGACTTCATTATGTTGCGGGAGCTCGGCATATTCACGATGAATCCCAAGGTGTTTTTCTTGTCGATGAACCAGTCGTTGCCGAAACGCACCTGCCAATTGCGGTACCTGTCCTTCTGGAAGGACCGGGCAAGAATCCGGAACGGAACCCCATCCTGCGTCAGTTTGTTGTCGATGTTCATATCTATGTCCATATCATAGATTCCCTGATAGGCGGAGACGAATGTGTTTGTCTTGGCCGTCCTGTAGCTTAGGCTTCCGTTGACGTTCTCCCTCATAAGGAAGCGGCCGGTCTCTCCGAAGTACATTCCTCCGTCATCGGTTCCGATCTCGCCGTTGAGCCCGGACAAGGCTCTGAGTGTCCTCGGACATATTCAAAGGCTCGATCTCATTCAGGCCGGTAACGACATTCACATTTTTGTAACTATCCTTGTAACCGATAAGCGAAGCCTTTATAATATATTCACCGGGCGCGGCCTGAAGGGAATACGCTCCCTTGTCATCGCAAGTGGCGCCGGCGGCCAGCGTACTGTCCGGTCTCATAAGGGCGACTGTAGTCCATCCGAGAGGCCCGCCGGTGGCCTTGTCCAGCACCGTACCTTTTATCTCGGAAACATTCTGGCGGGCGGCGGAGGCGTTTGCTCCACCGATGACCAGCATCGCAGCAATCAGCAATAATCTAAATCTTCTCATTTTCTTCTTCAATTTTTCACGGTGCAAAGTTACGGCGGGAATCCATAATATATCACATCCAAGGCGGACAGATAAAATCACCAAATAATTGAATATCTGAATATTGAATATGGACAATATGGACAAACGCAATCACCGCCCCTGCTTTGTGGTCTCTTGCCAGACATAACAGACCTCACAAGAGGCGGAACATTATTCGTCCCTATTGCACATTTTTCAAAATTTTCCGAAATTGTGTACACTTTAACGAAGTTAACAACACAACAACTTATGACCCGGAGAAAACTTCTCATCTGGACCCTATGGCTGCTATCATTATGGCAGGCCAGAACATCAAGCCCTTTGCTCGCCGGCCCAGCGTACCCGGGACTCATCACTGTGAAACAAAGCGACGGCAGTGAAATCAGAGTCCGTGTGCACGGAGACGAGTTCCGCAATTATGTAACCTCGGAGGAAGGCTACACCCTCGCCGCGGACGCGGACGGAGACTGGGCTTTCGCAAAACTTGACGCCAACGGACTTCTGGTCCCGACATCCGTCAAGGCCAAGAATGCCAGCCGTTTGACCGACTCGGAACGCAAGATTCTTGGCACCTCACTGCGGAAAAACCTGCGACCGCTGCGGATGACCGGCCTGCAAATGAGGCTAAAGGCTGCGCGGACATATTCATTGGCAACCCGCGCCGCGGATGCCGGGGATTGCATTCCTCCGCTTCTGAGAGGCACCACTTGGAAGCCGGTCGGGAACAAGAAAGTGCTGGTGCTCCTCGCTGAATATCCTGACCTTCCTTTCACTAACGGAAGCAATGAGGCGTTCGACAACTTATTGAATTCCAAGAACTACACAAAAGGTGGGGCGACCGGAAGCGTCTGGCAGTACTACTATGACAACTCCAACGGACAGTTCAATCCGGAGTTCACGGTGGCCGGGCCGTACAGACTCTCCAAGAACAGGGCATATTACAAGGACAGACCGGAGGAGATGGTCGCCGAAGTAGCCCGTCTTGCCGACAATGATTTGGATTTCAGCCAGTTCGCGGAGAACGGGGTGGCGCACGACATATTCGTGTTCTATTCCGGGGGAGCGGAAAGCACCGGTGACCCGAACGGAATCTGGCCGCACAGGAGCGGGCTGAAGAACCTGACGCTTGACGGGGTCACGATTCCGGGCTACGCTTGCAGCTCCGAGCTGGAGCCAGGATCTGCGGGAAACAACACACTCGCCGCCATCGGATCGTTCTGCCACGAGTTCGGGCATATTCTCGGATGGCCGGACCTCTACGACACGGTAAACGGCAACGACACGAAATGCGACCTGCCGGGCTGCTTCTCGCTTATGGCCTACGGAACCTACAACAACAGCAGCCGCACTCCCCCGGCGCTCAGCATCCTCGAAAGGTGGATGATGGGTTGGTCGGAACCGGAAATTCTGGAGACGAGCGGGGAATATTCATTGCCGGCGATCACGGAAGGCAAGGGCTACCTCGTCAAGACCGAGGCGGACGAGGACTATTTCCTGCTGGAATGCCGAGGCGCGGGAAAGAACGAGTGGGACAAGAAGGAATATCTCGACTCCTACGGACAGGGCTCCGACTGGGGGCTTCTGATCTATCACGTCCGGAACGAGTACAACAGCTGGATGGGCAATGCCGTGAACATCGTCCACGGGAACGAGCACTACAAGATATTATATTCCAATCCTGCCTCCAGGAACAACTACCTGCCGCAATACATTCCGGCGCATTGTTTCTTCCCGGGCGGGAAAAATGTGACCTCCATCCACAGCGACAGCCAGTCTAACTTTCTGGCCGTCAACGGCAAGAAGACAATGGTCGAGATCCCTTCGATCAGGCTGGACGCGGCGGATGGTTCCGTGAAATTATCTGTGACAGAGCGCAATGGCAACATCACGGATGTCAAGTCAAGCATATTCCAGCACGACATCATCCTGAGCTGGAAAGACGACCTCTCCTCCGGCTGGACTGTCGAATGGAAGGCCGAGGGTGAAGAGACGGAGTCAATCACCGGGCTCACATCCTCCGAGGTGCATATTCCTCTGCTGAAGGATGCCCAGGACTATGCGATCACCATCACGGGCAACAAGAACAGCAAGACTTCCCTGACCTTGAGGACCGAGAAATCCGGATCCGGCTTCCCGAGAATCCAACTCTCAAAGGCCAACCCGACATCGGAGGACAAGGTTCTGATGATGCTGGTTGACTGCGGCGAGATGGGCGGCATCCAATGGACTGTGGACGGAGCCAAGGCGGACGGCTACACCAATCTGCGCAAGGGTGAGCATTACGTGCAGGCTGTCCTGACAAAGACGGACGGGACCGTTGAATATTTCGCCAGGTACATAAATGTCATCCTATAATATTCATAGACAATGAAAATCGCATTCAGAATATTCACCACGCTTATTTTCTGCCTCCTCCTTTCCGCCTGCAACGGCAACAAGGAAGACAACAACCTCCGGGAGGAATTCTCAGTCGCGGAGGATTTGGGAATATACAAGGACGGCGCTCCGGTGCTCACTTTCCTCAAAAACAAGCACCAATACTACTGCAACCCGTCAGAGGGCATCCTGAGGATAATCGACAACGAGGGGACACGTGATGTCACGGTGAAACTCAGCGGAGTGCCTTCCACATCCAGGACAGTCAGCGGGACCGTCTCCGGGAATATGGGAATCACAGGATTCAGTTTCAGCGAGCTGCGGATCCTCAAGATAGACAGCAGGACGGCCTGGCTCTGGTCGGACAAGGACAAGGCCGGATTCATCCTGCCGTCAGCCGGACTGCAAACCACAAAAGCCAACTAATAATCTCAATAATAAGAACGTAGGAAAAGATTCTTTGTGTTCTTGTTTATGCTTCTGGCGACGTTCTCACTTGCGTCAGCCCAGACCATAGACATCAAAGGTACCGTCATCGACGAGAACGGAGAACCCGTCATCGGCGCGTCGGTGATGATCAAGGGAACCTTGAAAGGCGACATCACGGACGTGAGCGGCCGTTTCAGCCTTGGCGGAGTCAAAACGACAGACAAACTGGCCGTGTCCTGCATCGGAATGATTCCGGTGGAGGTCGATCCGCAGGCGGAGATGAGGATCACCCTAAAAACCGACCACGAGCAGCTCGACGAGGTTCTCGTCGTGGCTTTCGGCCAGCAGACCAAATCCTCCTTCACAGGATCCGCGGCGGTCGTGAAGAGCGAGACTCTTGAGAAGAAGCAGCTCACGAATGTGATGAGCGGACTTCAGGGACAGGTGGCCGGTCTCCAGATGATCAACAATTCCGGCTCCCCTACCGCCACACCTTCAATGGCGATCCGAGGATTCAGTTCCATCAACGCCGGGACATCCCCGCTGATCATTGTGGACGGATCTCCTTATGACGGAGGGTGGAACAACCTGAACCCTAACGACGTGGAGAACATCACCGTCCTCAAGGACGCCGCCTCCAACGCACTTTACGGTGCGCGAGGAGCCAACGGATGGATCCAGCTTTACACGGCGACAAGCGGAAGTGACTACTACTCGCAATTCAACGGCGACAAGAGCAAAGGCGGATCCGTCTGGTTCTACAGCTACAAGACCGAGGGCTATCCGGAGTTCACCTGGACCGGTGACGGCGGCAGTCTGATCGATGATCTTGTCGGAACATATAGCCAAAATTCAACCGGGAGCCAGATCTTTGATGGCAGCAATTGGGTTGACTTCACCTCGACAAACGATGTAGTGATCGAGAAAATCGATGACAACACCGTTTCGGTGACCGGTCTGCTGTACGAGGACAACACGTTGAAAGCCTCAGTTGACGCCGAGGCCAAGACATTGACCTTTGAGCCTCAGACCTGGCTTGACTGGTACGTGTTCTGCGTCTATGACAGCCCGACGACATCGGTAGTCGCAACGATCGCAGACGGTGTGATAACGATATCAAACTGGACCGCCTACAGTCAATATAGCAATTTACTTCAGAAAGCCGCCGCACTGGCGGAGCGGGCGTGCCGCTGGTGAGGCGGACGGCGGCCCGGCGGTGAGGCGGACGGCGGCCCG
>ERZ779877.2034-NODE-2034-length-15572-cov-6.599214_pt1 | contig 15572 bp, 14 predicted proteins | sample MGYA00511556_ERZ779877 | MGnify/ENA primary metagenome ERZ779877 (study PRJEB29588, sample SAMEA2159338) | human gut metagenome | biome: human gut; feature: human-associated habitat; material: faeces | place: Denmark | collected 2008/2010 ...
AAATCGACTGACCTTTCTTTTTTACCCAACAATATCTTTAATTAAGGGAGACGGGTTCTAATATGCCTGATATTAGTTTGTTGGCTGAATTGGCTGAATTTTATGATGTTAGTATACCTGAAATCATTGATGGAGAAAGGAAAAGCGAGAATATGAATGAAGAAGTAAAAGAAACAGTATTGAAATTATCTGATTATACAGAGACAATTAATCAAAAAATTAAAGGAAGGTTATTTGTACTTACGGTTATTGCAATAATAGGAATGATTGCATTTGTTATTATTGAAGTAATGGGATTAGACACACCAGGAAGTATCTACGAAAGAGTTGCAAGTGCGGGACTTGGATTAGATTTTGGTGTATTAATTGTATTAGCCATGTATCTTTCTGGATTTTTAGGAAAGATTAAGGCAAGACGAGAAATGAAACGAAAGTACAACTGTAAATAAAAAGTCTAATAGACCGTAAAATTCCAGTTGTGCGCCCAGCTAAGGGTGTGTAGTCAAGCCGGTGGGAATCCGGTTTATCCAAGGTTTAGCCAACCAGATAATAGCGAGTCTTGGGATGATGTCGGTAACGGCATTTGACAAGCGTAGACAGCAAGAAAGCAGGGTTGAATAGTGATTGAGCTTCGAAACGTTAACTTCAGTCGGTCGACGTCTTAACTGGTGCGGAAGACAATATCATGTAATACGATATGGCGAGTATTATGTGGCACTGCGGAGTCAGAGAACCAATCATGTTTTACATCGTGAATACACATCAACTGGGGAGAACCTGCCGTTTCTCGAAAAAGAGTATGAAGTCACAACTGAAAACGGAGGATTTCAAATAAATGGCAGGTAGTCGGACAATCTCATAGTACTGTAGAAATCGGGTAATGCCGATGGAGGGAAGGGGATTGCATAGTAAAGGTCTTACTGAGGACACATTATCCGTACTCAGGGACGGAGGAAATAATGGAAACGAAATTAGTAAGAATAGCTGAAATATCAGCAACAACAAAACATCCTATATTTACATCAGTGTACCATTTGATAAATGAAGATATGTTAAAGCAATGTCATAAAGAATTAGATGGGAGCAAAGCAGTCGGAATCGACAAGGTAACCAAAGATGAGTATGGGAAGAACCTTGACAGAAATATCAAGGATTTAGTACAAAGGCTGAAAAACAAATCCTTTAAGCCACTTCCATCGCTGAGGGTATACATTCCTAAAGCAAATGGAAAGAAAAGACCATTAGGGATAGCTTCTTATGAAGATAAGATTGTACAAATGGCAGTGAAGAAAATATTGGGTGCTATTTATGAGCCAAGATTCCTAAACTGTATGTATGGATTCAGACCGAACAGAGGTTGTCACGAAGCGATAAAAGAGGTATATCAACGGATAAGTTATGGGAAAATCAGCTATATCGTAGATGCTGACATCAAAGGGTTCTTTGACCATATCGACCATGAGTGGATGATGAAGTTTCTCGAATGGAACATACAGGATAAGAACTTACTGTGGCTGATACGTAAATATCTTAAAGCAGGAATAATGGAACAAGGTAAATTTGAACCAACAGAGGAAGGTTCGGCACAAGGCTCAGTAATGAGTCCGATGCTTGCGAATATATACATGCATCATGTGCTGACGCTGTGGTTCAAACTTGTAGTGAAGAAGGAAATGCAGGGAGAGTGTTTTCTTGTCAACTTTGCGGATGATTTTGTTGCAGGATTTCAATATAAGTCAGAAGCTGAAAGATACTATAAAGAGTTAAAAGAACGAATGGAAAAGTTTGGTCTGGAACTTGAGAGTAGTAAAAGCAGACTGATTGAATTTGGAAGATTTGCAGAGCAGAATCGCAGGGCAAGAGGAGAACATAAACCGGAAACATTTGACTTTTTGGGATTTACTTTCTACTGTAGCAAAAACCGAAAAGGAGGTTTCGTACCAAAAGTACAGACTTCAAGAAAGAAGTTTGAGCAAAAGGTCAGAGCCTATAAGAATTGGATTTATGATAATCGGAATCGACCGATGCGAGAGATAATCAAGGAATTAAATGTGAAGCTAATCGGACACTATCGGTACTATGGTGTTACATGGAATTTCCGAAAGATAACAACATTTTTGCATAGAGTTCAGCAGTTTCTGTTTAAAGCCATGAATCGGAGAGGTTGTAGACGGGCATACACATGGAATGGATTTGTGGAAATGCTCAAGTATTATCCATTAGCAAAGCCTAAAACGTACTATTGCTTATATTAAAGTGAATGTTACTATGAGGAGCCGTATGCGGGAAAGCCGCACGTACGGATCTGTGAGGGGCTAAGATTGAGAGGTCTTAGTCTACTCGACTGCCAACTTTTCCTTTGAGAGAGGAGAAATCCTTTTCTCAAAGGGCTTTTTTGATTTTTCGAATATTCGTAAACTACAAGACAAAGCTAAAACTTCATATACTCTAAGCACAAGGAGACCCCGGTTTGACTATGAATAACAGTTTGGCAGAAGTACATCCGGAGCTTGTTTCGGAGTGGTCGGAGGAGAATTTACCGCTTACACCTGATGATATTACCTTTGAAAGAGGGCTTTTCCCATAAATGTGCATGGCTCGTAGCGTTCACACAATCTTCACAAAAGAATTAGCACTCGCCTATTGACAGTGCTAACAACTAGTGTTATAGTATCAATAGAACATGAAAAGAGCATGTTTATAAAGTAGTTTCATTGTATATGGGATATCATTGTTACAGATGAGCAGCTTTGAAGCGCTGCATGGAGGATACCATGAGTAGGAGGTGGGCTTATGAATATCAATAAATTTACACAGAAATCAATGGAAGCAGTACAGAACTGCGAGAAGATTGCCAGTGATTACGGCAATCAGGAAATAGAACAGGAGCATCTCCTGTATAGTCTTTTAACCCTTGATGACAGTCTGATCGCCAAGATGATCGAAAAAATGGAAATTGATCCGCAGACCTTTTTGAACCGGGTGGAGGAGCTGATTGAGAAGCGTCCGAAGGTACAGGGCGGTCAGCCTTATGTTGGACAGTATCTGAATAAGGTACTGATTTCCGCAGAGGATGAGATGAAGGTGTTTGGTGATGAATATGTTTCGGTAGAGCATTTATTCCTTGCCATGATCAAGCATCCAAGCTCCACGATTAAGAATCTGTTCAAGGAGTTTGGAATCACCAGAGAGACCTTTTTACAGGCATTATCTACTGTGCGTGGCAATCAGCGGGTAACCTCCGATAATCCGGAAGCAACCTATGACACCCTGGAGAAGTACGGTCAGGATCTTGTGGAGAAAGCAAGAGAGCAGAAGCTTGATCCGGTTATCGGACGTGATGAGGAGATCCGGAATGTGGTTCGTATCCTTTCCCGTAAGACGAAGAATAATCCGGTTCTGATTGGTGAACCGGGTGTTGGTAAGACGGCGGTTGTGGAAGGACTTGCACAGCGGATTGTAAATGGTGATGTTCCGGAAGGATTGAAGAATAAGAAGATTTTTGCGCTGGATATGGGTGCACTGGTTGCAGGTGCGAAGTATCGTGGTGAATTTGAAGAGCGTCTGAAAGCTGTGCTTGAGGATGTGAAGAACAGTGATGGTGAGATCATCCTGTTTATTGATGAGCTGCATACGATTGTCGGTGCAGGTAAGACAGACGGTGCACTTGATGCCGGTAATATGCTCAAGCCGATGCTGGCCCGTGGTGAGCTTCATTGTATCGGTGCGACCACACTGGATGAATACCGTCAGTACATTGAAAAGGATGCGGCCTTGGAACGTCGTTTCCAGCCGGTTATGGTAGAAGAACCTACCGTAGAAGATACGATTTCCATACTTCGTGGTCTGAAGGATCGTTACGAGGTATATCATGGTGTTAAGATCATGGATAATGCACTGGTCAGTGCTGCCGTTCTTTCAAATCGTTATATTTCGGATCGTTTCCTTCCGGATAAAGCGATTGACCTGGTGGATGAGGCCTGTGCACTGATTAAGACAGAGCTGGATTCCATGCCGACGGAACTGGATGAGCTTCGTCGTAAGGTTTTACAGATGGAAATAGAAGAAACTGCTTTGAAAAAGGAAGATGACCGGTTGAGTCAGGAACGTCTGGAAACCCTGCAGAAGGAGCTTGCAGAGCTTCGTGAGGAATACTCCAACCGTATGGCACAGTGGGAGAATGAAAAGGCTTCCATTGAGAAGCTGCACAAGATCCGTGAGGAAATTGATAATGTGAACAATCAGATTGAGATTGCACAGCGTGAAGGCGACTATGAGAAGCTTTCGGAATTAAGCTACAGTACGCTTCCTTCCTTGAAGAAGCAGCTGGAAACAGAAGAGGAGCAGGTGAAGAATAAGGATCTTTCGCTGGTTCACGAGAGTGTATCCGAGGAAGAAATCGCCAGAATCATTTCCCGTTGGACGGGTATTCCGGTAGCCAAACTTACTGAGAGCGAACGGAATAAGACCCTGCATCTGGATGAAGAGCTACACAAACGTGTTGTCGGACAGGACGAAGGGGTTACGAAGGTAACCGAGGCCATCATCCGTTCGAAGGCAGGAATTAAGGATCCCCGTAAGCCGATCGGTTCTTTCCTGTTCTTGGGACCTACCGGTGTTGGTAAGACAGAGCTTGCCAAAGCTCTTGCAGCTGCATTGTTTGATGATGAGAACAATATGGTCCGGATTGATATGAGTGAGTATATGGAGAAATACTCCGTGTCCAGACTGATCGGAGCGCCTCCGGGATATGTCGGATATGAGGAAGGTGGACAGTTGACTGAAGCAGTCAGAAGAAAACCTTACTCCGTTGTCTTATTTGATGAGATCGAAAAAGCACACCCGGATGTATTTAATGTTCTTCTTCAGGTGTTGGATGACGGACGTGTTACCGACTCGCAGGGTCGTACAGTGGACTTTAAAAACACGATTTTGATTATGACCTCCAACATTGGAGCAACATACCTGTTAGACGGTATTGATCAGGACGGTAACATTAAACCGGAAGCGGAAGAGATGGTTATGAATGATCTTCGTGCCCATTTCCGTCCGGAGTTCTTAAACCGTCTGGATGAAACGATCCTGTTCAAGCCTTTGACGAAAGATAACATCGGTGGTATTATCAAACTGATCATTGCCGATCTGAATAAGCGTCTGGCAGACCGGGAGCTCACCGTAGAGCTTTCCGATGCAGCAGAGCACTTTATTATTGAAGAGGCTTATGATCCGGTTTATGGTGCAAGACCTTTGAAGCGTTATATCCAGAAATATGTAGAAACACTTTCTGCAAAGCTGATTCTGGAGGATAAGGTCGATCAGGGAGATATCATTTACATTGATGTGGATGGCGATCATCTGACTGCAGGTGTGAGGAAATCGTGAGCAGATTAAGGACAGAGATGGCATTACTTTTTAGCATGTTGTAATAGAAAATGAGATCATACCTGCAGGGTAACAGGACAAGTACAGAAGGGAGAAAAGAACCATGGAATTACCACAGGATGCGAATATCCTTTTAAGCTATGTGAATCTGAAGCTGCGTGACTTTTATTCAAGTCTGGATGCCATGTGTGAGGATTTGGACGAAAGCAGGGCGCAGATTGAAGAAAAGTTATCCGGAATCGGGTATGGGTATGATCCGGAGAAAAACCAGTTCGTGTCATGCATGTCATAACGCATACGTGCATAGGATAGAGTGAGATTATGGAAAGGTCTCACTCTATTTTTATGGAAAAAAGTTTCAATGTCTGGTTATGGATGGCGGGAGCGTTTGCTGTCTTGTGTCTTATTGGAAGTGCGGTCAGAGCAGAGAGCCTCGGAACAGTGCAGGTGATTGGAAGTGCGGAAGCGGAAAATGTAAAGAAAATTGCCCTCACGTTTGATGATGGACCGCATCCTGTCTATACACCGGTTCTGCTGGACGGACTTGCGAAACGGAAGGTAAAAGCAACCTTTTTTATTACCGGAGAAAATGCGGAAGCCTGTCCGGAGCTTATAAAACGGATGCAGGAGGAGGGGCATCTGATTGGCAACCATACTTACAGCCATATCCAGCTTACGCAGGATAACAGAGAGCAGTTTAAGGCAGAGCTTATGAAGACAAACACCATCATTGAGGAGATTACCGGACAGGGAGTGACCTATGTACGCCCGCCATACGGCAGCTGGGATAAAAGCTTTGAAAAGGAGCTGAATATGATACCGGTGCTGTGGAGCATTGATCCGCTGGACTGGTGCTGTGATGATGCAGCCTGTGTGGTGCGTAAGGTAGAGAGCGCAGCAGAGGAGAATGCCATTATTCTGCTTCATGATTCGTATCCATCGACTGTGACAGCAGCATTACAGATTGTGGATGATCTGCAAAAGCAGGGGTATGTGTTTGTTACGGTGGAAGAAATCTTGTTTGATTAGCAGTTGAAAGTCATACAAAATCTGTTGTATAATAAAAAAGTATGGGTCTGAATATCAGAGCATACCTCAGAATAAAAGACAGATGGAGAATTCTATATGCATTCACCGTTAGAAATAGCGAAGAATTTTGTTGAAATCGGAATCCATAAGGTAAGGATGTCTGCATTGAAAATGCTGGCACTCGGTATCTTTGCAGGAATTTATATTGCGTTTGCAGGAATTGCTTCAACGACATCCTCTGCAACGATCCAGAACGCATCGGTAGCACGGCTCGTAAGCGCCTGTGTGTTCCCTGCCGGAATGGCGATGGTTCTGATTGCCGGAAGTGAGCTTTTTACCGGAAATAATCTGATTATAATTTCTGTTCTTCAAAAGAAGGTTACCTGGCTTCAGATGCTGAAGAACTGGGGAATGGTTTTTATGGGGAACTTCATCGGAGCCTCTTTTGTGGCTTTCATGGTGGTTTATGCCGGAATCCCTGAACTGTATGGCGGTGTGCTGGGAGAAAAGATGGTTGCTGCTGCACTTTTCCGTGTAAATCAGTCCTTTGGAGAGGCCTTTGCACGAGGAGTGCTTTGTAATATTTTAGTATGTATTGCCGTATGGGCGGCATTTGCAGCAAAGAAGGTATCCGGGAAGCTCCTGATGAGCTTCTGGCCGGTCATGCTCTTTGTGTTGTGTGGCTTTGAACACAGCATTGCAGACATTTATTTTGGAGTATCCGGACTTTTGACAATGGACAAATACGGAATCTCCGCACCGGAGCTTACAACAGCTGCCTTTTTACTTAAGAATTTACTTCCTGTTACCCTTGGTAACATCGTTGGTGGAGCGGGAATTGTAGGCTGTGGCTACTGGGCAGTCTACCTGCGTCATACCCCGGGCTTTGCAGAACCAATCGAAGCAGAGCAGGAAGAAATCGATGGTGCCGAGGAGTATTAAGCCATGGATTTGTTTGAATATATGAGGAATACCAATAAAGAAAAAGAATCCCCGTTAGCTGCAAGACTGCGGCCGTCCACACTGGATGAGGTGGTAGGGCAGCAGCATATCATCGGGAAGGACAAGCTTTTGTACCGGGCAATTAAGGCAGATAAGCTGAGTTCCCTCATTTTTTACGGACCGCCCGGAACCGGGAAAACCACCCTTGCGAAGGTCATTGCGAATACCACGCAGGCGGAATTTACCCAGATCAATGCAACCATAGCCGGGAAGAAGGATATGGAGGAGGTTGTCGGGAAGGCCAAAGAGCTGCAGGGGATGTATGGAAAGCGGACCATTCTGTTTATCGATGAAATCCATCGTTTCAATAAAGGACAGCAGGACTATCTGCTTCCCTTTGTAGAGGATGGAACAATTATTCTGATTGGCGCAACCACAGAGAATCCTTATTTTGAAGTCAATGGAGCGTTGTTATCACGTTCTGTCATTTTTGAATTAAAACCCCTGGATCAGGAAGATATCAGGAAGCTGATTTTGCGTGCTGTGCAGGATGAGCAAAAGGGAATGGGGGCATACAATGCCGTGATTGAGGAGGATGCCCTTTCATTTCTTGCACAGCTTTCCGGGGGCGATGCAAGGCATGCCTTAAATGCGGTAGAGCTTGGGATTATGACGACGGAGCGTTCGGCAGATGGGAAGATTCATCTGACCCTGCAGGTTGCGCAGGAATGTATTCAGCGCCGTGTGCTGCGCTATGATAAAACCGGGGACAATCACTATGATACGATTTCTGCTTTTATCAAAAGTATGAGGGGGTCGGATCCGGATGCCGCCGTGTATTATCTGGCAAGAATGCTGTATGCCGGAGAAAGCGTCACCTTTATCGCAAGAAGAATGATGATTCACGCAGCAGAGGATGTCGGACTTGCGGATCCGCAGGCTTTGCAGGTCGCAACGAATGCAGCTCTTGCAGTAGAACGTGTAGGAATGCCGGAGGCGCAGATTATTTTGTCAGAGGCAGCCATGTATATCGCATGTGCGCCGAAGAGTGATGCGTGTGTTAAGGCAATAGGAGAAGCCATGAGCGAAGTGGAACGATCCGGGGATCTCCCGATCCCTCCCCATCTGCAGGATGCCCATTATAAGGGCGCAGCAAAGCTGGGACATGGAACGGGATATCTGTATCCCCATGAGTATAAAAATAATTATGTGAAGCAGCAGTATCTGCCTTATGAGTTAAACGGAAAGGAATTTTATCACCCATCAGGAAACGGCTATGAGGTAAAGATCAGAGAGCACATGAAGAAGATTAGGAACTCTTCCATATAGGTCGAAGCACTTGCTGCTGAGACCGTAAGATGATGATTTGGAATGGATTTTGCATCGTAACTGTGAGGGTACTGAACCAGTTACAAAGATTAAAAACAAGAAGGAACACAGTTTGATGAGTGATAAGCAGAAGAAAGCAGTTAAGAAGAAAGCGGTGGAAGGCAGAGAAGCAGAAACGAAAGCTGCAGGGAAGGAACCGGCGAAGAGAAAACCGGTCAAAAAGAAAAAAGGAAAGAAGAGTGGAAAAGGCTTTGTTGTTTTATTTATCGTGATCGTGGTGCTTCTGATTGGTGCAGGATCTGCTTTTGTGCTCCTGAACCAAAATAAGGAAATCCCAATTCTGGATACCGTGGAAACCATGGTGCAGCCAAGTGCAGCTCCGGCACCTGAGGCAACGAAGCTTGGTGACGGCGTACTGGCAAGTCTGGTACAGGGTGGAATGTCCGTGGAAGAGGCTTATCGTAAGCGGCCGGAGGAAAAGGTACTGACCGATGGAAATAAGAGTGACTTTGCCAATATTGTAAGCTGCAGGATTGACACAGAAACCGGAAAGATTAAGGTGGTTGCGGAAAGTAACGGAATTCCGGAGAGTGATGACAAATATTATTACCTCTTTGCGATGAATACCTATGACAATGGTTTAGCCGAAGGGGCAGAATATCTTGACCGGATTTATAAGAATGATACCGTGGAGCTTACAACCTCGCTGAATTATAATACGGCTGCAAGTAAGCTTTATAAGAAATTCATAGTTGCAGTGAAAAAGGATGACGAATATGTTACTCTCAACACGCCACAGTACATCACGAATCCGGAAGCGATTGCGAAGTACACCGGTGTATACCAGACACCGGCATCCAAGAAGGGACTGCTTGTGGATCCGAATAAGTTAAGAGGAAACGAACTGGATGATCTTGGCGTGAAGCAGGCGGCCTATAACATTCCGGTAGCCCGGATTCTGGGACCGAGTACGAACAGCGCTTATCCGACCATTCACTATAATTATAATGGCAAAACCTACACCTTTAACGGACAGGTCATTGCAGAATATGATCTGGTATTCAGTACACTGACCTCTAAAGGAATCTGTACGACAGCGATTATTCTGAACAATTATTCCTCCGCATATTCCCAGCTGATTCATCCCAAGGCCCGGGGAGGCGGGTCAGCACCGTATTATATGTTTAACGGTGCAGAAGAGGGTGGCGTGGAATACATGGCAGCCATCGGCTCCTTCCTTGCAGAACGTTATTCGGGAAGCAAGCACGGAAGAATTTCCAACTGGGTCATTGCCAACGAAATCAATGCCCGTAAGGAATGGAACTATATGGAATATACCGATGTGGCAACCTACGTCGAGGAATATGCCAAGGCTTTCCGTGTTTTCTATAACGCGATTAAGAGTGTAAGCAGTTCCGCACGTGTCTATATGCCGATTGACCAGCAATGGGATCGGAACATTAAGAACAACACGAACTACGATGGACGGGATATTTTAGATGAGTTCAATAAGAACATTACGGCCGGGGGAAACCTTGACTGGGGACTTGCCCAGCATCCGTATAACGTGCCCCTGACAGAAACCTGTCCATGGAAGAGCTCCAAGTACATTGAACACAATGCCGGCACCTCCATGATGTCTATGGGAAATATTGAAGTACTTGTAAATTACATGAATCAGGATACCTTCCTGAATCCGGATGGTGAGGTCCGCAGCATCCTTCTTTCCGAACAGGGATACACCTCCCAGGGCGGAGAGGCCAACCAGGCAGCAGCCTTTGCCTATGCGTACTATAAAGTGGAAGCTTATGGCGATATTGACGGCTTCCTGTTAAACCGCCAGACGGATGCCCCCGAAGAGGTTGCCCAGGGACTTGCTTTCGGCTTAAACCACGTCGGTGGTGGCACCAAGAAGCAGATTTACAATGTCTTCAAGTACATTGATACACCCGAACATGCCGCCTACACAGACTTCGCCAAGTCGATCATAGGAATTTCCAGTTGGAGTGAAATTATCCGATAAATCTGTTTGATAAGATGAATGGGTAAGACAATTTCTTATAATATAATGACACAATTAAGAGGCTATGCATCAGCATGGCCTCTTGAATTATAAAAAATAACGAGAAAATAATTTTATAAAATAAAGATGGTGTCATAGCGTAGAATAGGCGCAACATTTTTTGATTTTGTGATTTTGCGGAGGGGGTTAGAAGTTCTATTATTTCGATCTACAGACAGCAATGCACGGACAAGGATGTCCGGGCAAACCACAATCGGACCCGGATGGTCCGTTGGGGTGTTTGCGTCCGTTATAAATAATCTGTTTCGAAATAATTAGTACTTCTTAGCCCCGTAGGAATGAACAAAATCAAAATCGTTGCGCCTGAGTCAGTAGCTTAAATATAGTCAATAACTTATATATAACCAATATCCAATCATTTACACTTTAAAACAACTCCGTAATCAGATACTGATAAATCTCCTGATTCTTTTTCTGCCAGTTATCGCAGATCGAAGCTGCAGTTTCCTCCACCGGTACCGAAATAATAATATCCAGCAGCGTAACCTCCTTATCCTTCGCTGTCAGATGCGCCTCAAATTCCCCCGAGGTTGACTTATAATAATCCGCGAGAATCGATACCTCATTGCGGAGCGTCATTTCATTTTCTTTGAGATATGTGTTGATCTCTTCCTTAATCGTATCGCTGATTTCATTACTGAAGAAATCCAAGGTCTGGCGTCCTTCCTTCGTGATGCTTAAATGCGTCCGGTTCCGGATCGAATGTGCGGTTATCATGTCCGCATCAATCAGCTCGCTGATCACCTGCTGGAGCGTCAGAAAGCTTGTATACTGCTTTTCTAAAATAAAGTCGCTGATCTGCGCCTTCGTCAGTGGAAAATCCACCCGTTGCAGCATATAAAGAATAATTAATTTATAAAGTGTCAATGGATCCTGCATATAGCCTCCCCTGATATGTTTCGTGAATTTTCATCTCGTGATGAAGTGTGTTTAGTACCTTCCGTTTATCAAGACTCCACATTGGTGAAAGTAAAAGCTCCTTCGGTGCATCTCCCGTAAGCCGGTGTACAACGATATCCGGACGAAGATGCTCTAAGCAAAGAATCACCATGGAAACATAATCTTCCAGCGTTTCGTAGGAGTGATAACGGTAAGGTTCATTTTCATATAAAAGCCCAAGATCAGTGTCTTTTAAAATATGAAGTAACTGTAATTTAATACCCCATATGGGCTGCGTATCCAGATAGGAAATCGTCTGCAGCTGCATACTTGCGGTTTCACCGGGCAATCCTAAGATTACATGGGTAATGACCGGAATCTGTAACCTGTGCAGTGCCGTAACCGCATCTTCAAAGCAGGAAAGCAGATAGCCTCTTCGGATAAAAGAGGCTGTCTTTTCGTGAATGGTCTGCAGTCCCAGCTCTACCCAGATGAATTTATCCGGATAGCGCTGTTTTAAATCCTGAAAAAGCTGTAAAACCTCCGGTGGAAGACAGTCCGGTCTTGTAGCAATTGAAATGCCTGCAATCTTCGGAAAGTCAAGCACCGCCGTATATTTTTGCATAAGCTCGTCAACAGAAGCATACGTGTTTGTGTATGCCTGGAAATATCCAATATAACGATTGCCGGGATGCTGACAGGTCATCTGCTCCAGATAGGAATGGATGATGTGAGCCATGCTCTGATTCGAAGTAAGAGACATGGAAAAATCCCCACTTCCTGCACCACTGCAAAAGATACAACCCCGCCGGTCTAATGTTCCATCACGGTTCGGACAGGTAAAACCGGCGTTTAAGGCAATCTTTGAAAGCTTCTCGCCGTAGGTGTTTTTGCAGTAGGCGTTCAGGGAATAGTAGGGCTTTCCATGCCAGAAAGTCTGGTTGTTCATTATTTTACAATATGTTCCTTTACTGCGGCTGCAACGACTTCGGCAACCTTCGGATTAAATGCTTCAGGCATAATGTTGTCATCGCTTAATTCGTCATCCGGAACGAGAGAAGCAATGGCATTGGCAGCAGCCAACTTCATTTCTTCAGTGATCTTTGTAGCACGTCCTTCCAGAGCACCCTTAAAGATACCTGGGAAGGCAACGACATTGTTGACCTGATTCGGGAAGTCACTGCGTCCCGTACCAACTACGCGGGCACCGGCAGCCTTTGCAACATCCGGCATAATTTCCGGAACCGGATTTGCCATGGCAAACAGAATGGCATCCTTATTCATGGAAGCGACCATTTCTGCAGAAACAATACCGGGAGCGGATACACCAACGAAAATGTCAGCACCCTTCATGGCATCTGCTAGCGTACCGGTCTGCTGCTCAAGGTTGGTAACCTCGGTCATTTTCTGCTGCATCCAGTTTAAACCTTCGGTCTTTTTGGAAACGATACCGACCTTGTCACACATGGTAATATGCGGAAAACCATAGGTTAAAAGGAGTCTTGTGATAGCAACACCGGCACTTCCCGCACCGTTTACAACGACACGGCAGTCCTCTTTTTTCTTGCCGACAACCTTTAAGGCATTGATGATTCCGGCGAGAACGACGATGGCTGTACCGTGCTGGTCATCATGAAATACCGGGATATCGAGAATTTCTTTTAAACGTTCTTCAATTTCAAAGCATCTGGGAGCACTGATATCTTCCAGATTGATACCGCCATAAGCAGGTGCAAGGTAGGTCACAGCCTTGATAATTTCTTCGGTGTCCTGGGTATCCAAACAGATCGGAACAGCGTTTACTCCACCGAATTCCTTGAACAGTACGGCTTTTCCCTCCATAACGGGCATGGCGGCGTAAGGACCGATATTGCCAAGACCAAGGACTGCGCTTCCATCGGATACGACAGCGACAGTGTTGGCCTTCATGGTATATTTGTAAGCAGCTTCCTTGTCCTGGGCGATTACTTTGCAGGGCTCCGCAACACCGGGAGTATATGCAATCGCCAGATCCTCACGGGTCTTTACCGGAGTCTTGGATACGGTTTCAAGTTTACCGTTCCATTTTTCGTGCATCAGTAACGCTTTTTCGTTGGTTGTCATGACAATACCTCTCTTATTTTTTGTTTGGTCATTACTTCATATAATCATGGATGATTTGCCGGATACGAAATCCGGACGCTATTCATAATGATATAATAGAATCGATATCTTCGCAAGGATTTAGCACCACTTTTACAAAAAATAAAATTTTTATTTTGGGACTTCCTATTTGGAAAGAAATGTATTATAATGGCTTCAGATGCAGTTTTAATATCTTTTTATTCAACTGACATGTCGAATGTAAATCGGATGTAATTCCCCTTAGTTAACAGTTTTATGGACAATAATGTAAGAAATAGAGGAGGAATTTATGAGAGAAAAATATGAATCATTGCCGTTAGTTCAGTTAAAAGAACTGGCAAAAGTACGCGGTCTGAAGGGTACTTCTACGATGAAAAAGGCAGAACTGGTAGAAGCTATGCTGGCAGAGGATGAGCGGCTGAAAAAAGAGGAAGAGGCTAAAGCAGCAGAGCAGAAGCAGGAGTCTGCGACAGAGACCGTCAGAAGCGAAGAACCGCAAAAGCAGGAGAGATCGGAACGTCCTGTCAGACAGGAGAGGAATTACAGACCGGATCGCAATTATCGTGGGGAGAGTGCGGAGAACGTAGGCGTGCGGAGCGAAGCCTACACCAAAGAACGTACTTTCAATCCCAATAATGTGGCATATGATGAGAGTCAGTATCCCAAGGAACTGGACAGCGGTATCGAAGCCAGCGGTATCTTAGAGGTTATGCCGGATGGTTACGGATTTATCCGTTGCGAGAATTATATGCCCGGTGAGAATGATGTCTATGTGGCACCCAGTCAGATCCGCCGTTTCGGACTGAAGACAGGAGATATTCTGAAGGGTAACAAGCGGATCAAGACGCAGCAGGAGAAGTTCAGTGCGCTTTTGTTTGTTAAGAGCATTAACGGATATACCGTAGAAGAATCCTCCAAGAGAATGGCATTCGAAGATATGACTCCGATCTTCCCCGATGAGCGGATCAAAATGGAGACTCCCGGCTGTAGCATTGCTATGAGAGTTATGGATCTGGTGAGTCCCGTCGGTAAGGGACAGCGTGGTATGATCGTATCCCCGCCCAAGGCTGGTAAGACCACACTGTTGAAGGAAGTGGCAAAGTCTATTTTGAACGGTAATCCCAAGATGCATATGCTGATCCTGCTGATCGATGAGCGTCCCGAGGAAGTTACCGATATTAAGGAAGCAATCCACGGAGACAATGTGGAAGTGATCTATTCCACCTTCGATGAGCTTCCCGAGCACCACAAGAGAGTATCAGAGATGGTGATCGAGCGTGCAAAGCGTCTCGTAGAACATAAGAAGGATGTCGTGATCCTGCTTGACAGTATCACCCGTCTGACCAGAGCGTACAACCTGGTGGTTCCCCCCAGCGGACGTACTCTGTCCGGTGGTCTCGATCCCGCCGCACTCCACATGCCCAAGAGATTCTTCGGTGCAGCCCGTAATATGCGTGAGGGAGGAAGCCTGACCATTCTGGCCACCGCACTGGTAGAGACCGGAAGCAAGATGGATGATGTGGTATACGAGGAATTCAAGGGAACCGGTAATATGGAAATGGTTCTGGACAGAAAGCTGTCCGAGAAACGTATTTTCCCGGCTATCGATCTGGCAAAATCCGGCACCAGAAGAGAGGATCTGTTGCTGACACCGGAAGAACTGGAAGCCATCAATATCATGCGTAAGGCCCTGAATGGCTTAAAGCCCGACGAAGCTACCGACCGCATCCTTGATATGTTCTCCCATACCCGCAATAATGTGGAATTTGTGAATATGGTGAAGAAGAACCGGTTTATCTAGGGA
>ERZ779877.2035-NODE-2035-length-15571-cov-7.677365_pt1 | contig 15571 bp, 14 predicted proteins | sample MGYA00511556_ERZ779877 | MGnify/ENA primary metagenome ERZ779877 (study PRJEB29588, sample SAMEA2159338) | human gut metagenome | biome: human gut; feature: human-associated habitat; material: faeces | place: Denmark | collected 2008/2010 ...
GTTCCTTTGCTAACAGTACAAACTCCGTCTTTCAACTAAATTGCGGAAGAACCACCAAAATCAGGGAAGGTCACACATCGAGTCGAGGTAGCCTGAAATAAACTACCGGGAGCAAAATTTCAAAAAAAATTTCTTAAATTTTGCATGCAAGGTTTCGGAAAAACCGGATTATATATTCGGAATAAAAAAAATTACTGAATATATGAAAGCAAGAAACATCATCCTTATGGCGGCGATTGCGGTACTTTCGCTGTCATGCTCCAAAAACACAACGGATTACTCCAAATACTATCCGAATTATATCCTGACCTGTAAGACCGACGACGCGGGGACATTCTATCTCCAGCTCGACGACAAGACAACGGCACTTCCGCTGAATGTCAAGAAGCCTCTTTTCGGGGGCAAGGAAGTGCGTGCGCTTGCAAACATCACCGACAAAGGGAAGGGCACGAAAGAAAATGGCGGTGAGAACTTCGACAGAGTCGTTGAAATCAACACTATCGACAGCATACTCACCAAAAAACCAGTCCCGACACTCGGAAGCGTGGCCGAGGACGAGAAGAAATATGGCAGAGACCATGTCGCAATCATTGACCTCTGGGCGACCGGAGTTGAGGACGGCTATCTCAACCTCTGCTTCGACGCTGCGTGGGGACGCTACGGGCGGGTTCACTACATCAACCTCGTCACAGGTACCGACCCCGAAGATCCTTACACACTTGTGCTCAGACACAACGCCAACGGTGACGACTACATGAACGGCGCTTATGTCGCGCGCTCTCTGGTGGCATTCAGTTTGCGCGAACTTCCTGACACCCAGGGCAAGACGGTTGATCTTACATTGAAATACGACACCCGTGACGGACAGAAATCCGTAAAGTACAAGTACTGCAGCGGCAAGTCGGAGGACGAGACTCAGAAGCAGTCTGTGCTCAAGGGTGTTGACCTGAACCTCAAGATTAAATAAGTGAACGAAATTTGCATTGTTTCTTGAGGACAGATCCAAAGAGATATGCAGATACGGGAACAAGAACTCATAAAATCTTCGATACGGGGAGAAGCTGACGCACGCAGGGCATTGTATGACCGCTATGTTCAGTATCTCTCCGCTGTCTGTTCCCGTTACATCACCGGCCGTGATGATGTGAAGGATATCCTTCAGGAGGCTTTCATAAAGATTTTCCGTTCGCTTGGTGGATTCGAATGGCGCGGCGAGGGCTCATTGAAGTCATGGATGACGCGCATCGTCGTCAATGAATGCCTTAAATTTTTGAGAAACAATCGAAAACAGAATATATTCGTGGCAACGGCACAGCTGCCGGATGTACCTGACGGGGATGACGATGGAGTATCCGTCGAAGACGTGCCTCCAGAGGCCGTGCATTCGATGATACGCGAACTTCCAGATGGTTACAGAACGGTCTTCAACCTCTTCGCCATCGAGGGACGAAGTCATCGGGAAATCGCGGAAATGCTGGGAATCAGCGAGGCGACGTCGGCCTCCCAATTTCATCGGGCGAAGAAGATTCTGGCGAAAAGGATTCGGGAATATGTCGCAGGTGGGGAAGGGTCTTGAGACAACGAAAACTGGAAAATGAGAAAGATATAAATTCATTATAGAGATTATGGCGGAAGATTGGCTGAATAAGATACGCGAAAGTCAGGCGGATTTCTCCGAACCGGAACCGGAAGGGCTCTGGGCGGGGATTGAGGCGGGGCTTGCTGCGGAGGACGTCAGGGCTTCGGTTGGCAGGACATCGCGCGAAGATTCTGCGGTTTCGCGCAGACGGACAGTTCGCTGGTGGTGGGCTGCGCTGCCGGCCGCTGCGGTGGCTGCATTGGTGCTGTTCCTTTCCGTTCCTGGGCATCGTGACGCTTCGGACGCCCCGTTGATGACTTCTGCTGTTGCTGAACTTAAGTCTACGACTGAGCCTTTTGATGTTGTCCCTCAGAATGTCGAATCTTCCGTTCCTGCCAATCTGTTGGCATATTCGGGTACGCTTTTGGCTTCCGATATGGAGGTCGGGAAGCTTTCAGAAGCGACTGCGGATGATACCGGCGGTGCTTCCGAAGAGTTCCCGAAACGACAGGAAAGTTCTTCGTGGAATAATAGTCCTAATGACAGCTCTTCAGAAACCAGCTCTTCAGAAACTAGTTCGTTAGAGAATAGTTCTTCAGAAACCAGTTCGTTAGAAACCATTTCATCGGAAAACAGGCCTTCGGAAAACGATAACCCTGTCTCCAAAACACGTCGGGAAAGTTTCAGCTTTGGTCTCTTGACCTCGAATGTAGCCGGCAGTCGCAGTTCGGTTTCCAAGTATGCGGCGCTATACGGCTCTACAGTTACCAAACAGATTCACGGATTCTCTGAAACGAGGGCGGATTTTCCTGACAGTCAAGGATATGCAGATGTGATGCAGAGCAATTCGAGCAACGAAATCTCCTCCACTGTCAAAAACTGGCAGCCGATTCAGGTCGGGGTGAGTGTCGCATATTCCTTCACGGACAGGCTTTCCATAGAAAGCGGACTGACATATTCCTGCCTCGTCTCGGATTTGTCTTCAGGCACGCCATCCGGTAACTATGACATTCGTCAGACACTCCACTACATCGGCCTGCCATTGGCCTTGAGATATGATTTCCTGAAAATAAAGGGATTCAGTCTATATGCTTCGGCCGGCGGTCAGATGGAAAAATGTGTTGCCGGGAAAACTCGTACGGACTATTTCGTTGATGGGAAAAAGGTTTCGTCGGAGAACGGGCGCATAATGGTGGAGCCTCTGCAATGGTCAGTCAACGCATACGTGGGGGCGCAATATAGTTTCAACTGTCTGGTCGGGTTGTACATCGAACCGGGCGCAGCCTATTATTTCCGCAACAGTTCTCCCGTAAACTGCATCTACAGTGAGCGTCCTTTCAATTTCAGTTTTCGGGCCGGACTAAGGTTTTCATTGTGAATATGAGGCGTGCCGATAGAACGTGTGAGGCGGAGTCATAAATGTACGAGAATACTTAATAAAAATAAAATCAATTGATTATGAAAAAGTTAGTTTTTGTGATTTTGAGTGTGGCCGTGCTTTGCAGCTGCGGAACAGGAAAGAATGTTGATGTGTCAAAGGCGATTCTCGGAGATTGGGAAATTGTCGAGGCCGGCGGCACTGCTGTTGAACCTGGCTTTGACAAGGCTACAATTTCATTTGACGGTAAGGGCGGTGTCCACGGAAACACGAGCATCAACTATTTCTTCGGCGAGTACAGCCTGAAGGGCGACGGCATCAAGTTCGGCAATATCGGACTCACCAAGATGTTGGGGCCTACGCCGGATGTCGAGAAGGCTGTTGTCGATGGACTCAACACCGGAGTGAAAGTGAAGTTTGAGGATAATGACAATGCGGTAGTGCTTTCAAAGGATGGCACTGAGGTCCTGAAACTTAAGAGAACTGAACTCAAGGAGGACGAGAATGACGGAACGCCTGTCGAAAGTGCAGGGGAACCGGTTGCCGCAGATCAGCCTGCTGCGGTGGCTGAATAGCTGGAAATAACCTTGCTACTCTCTGCCCAGACAATGGACGGGGAGCATGTTTGCTTTGTTGTAGTTGTGCGATAACTCGGTTTTTAAGCCACTTGTCGCACAACTATTTTATTTATTATTGTGCGATAACTCGATTTTTTCTGCGATTTTGGGTATTGAGAGGCCGTCTGTTGAGATTGTGTGGCAGGAGGTCGCTTCGTATATGGGCTCGCGCTGGGAGAGGAGTTGGATGATGCGCTGGTGGAGCTGCTGTCTGTGGGTGTCGGATGAATTTTGGGGAGTTCCTTCGGATGAGCCAACGGGGACGTTTCGATGGGCGTCGTCGCTTGTAGCCGTGTTGCTGTTGAGCATCGGGCGGGTTGCTGATTCGCTTTCGAGACGCCGGAACAGTTCATCTGCGGATGTTTTGAGATATATGCAGAATGTGTGCTCTGCTACAAGTTCCGCGCATTCAGGAGTGGTGAGCGTGCCGCCGCCGAGGGCAAGAATCATTGCTTTGGCTTGCGGATAGTCTGTTTGGGGGGAATCTTCGCCCGGTTCCCCGGCGGCATCTTGGTTTGGCTCTGATGAGGATTCCTGAAACAGAATCCCCGTCAGCGCCTCCAACTCCATCTTTCTGAACGCCGCCTCTCCGTCGCTTTCAAAAATATCCCGGATGCTTCGTCCCTCACGTTCCTCGATGTAGTCGTCCAAATCCACGAAAGGCAGGGAGAGCAGCCTCGACAGTTCCCTGCCGACGCTGCTCTTTCCGCATCCCATCATTCCTATTAAGGTTATTATCATCAAAAGAGCGTTGGTTCGTCGTCTAAATTCAGATCCAACGGCTCGTCCGGGCTTACCTGCACGACAGTCGCCTCGCTCTTCACCTCGTCCTTTGCCTGAGTTGCTGCAGGAACTTCCGCTGTCTCGGCCGTGCTCTCAACGCCTTCTGAACCGTCTGTCTCCACGGCCTCATCCTCCGGCTTTACGAGCGGCTCGACAAAGCGCACCTTCTTGACGTCCATCGCACTGACCTTCTTTCCCTTTGCTGTCAGACCCTTCTTCGCTATGAACTCCTCGGCATCGACCTTCTCGGGCTCGCGGTGCGCGTGCTTTCCGCCAAAGACAATCTCGAATTGCGGATGTCTGTCCTTGCTTAGGGCTACAAGATACGATCCCTTGCTGTCCGCGATGAACGGAACGGGGTTGTTGTCGCTCACATCGAAAGAGAACCTCTTGACATAGAATGACTTCGCTGCCTTGTCGTAGTAGAGTGCGGTGAATGTCTTGCCGACCTCGTATTTCTCTATGAGGAGAAGTTCTCCCTGGTAGCGGCTGCTCAGGTCGAAACCTGTGGTGTAGTAGGTTCCGTCCTTGAACACCGCGAGAATGTGGTCACCGGTGTTGAACTGTCCGAGATACTCTCCGCGCTCTTCGTCGTTGAGCTTCTGGATGTCGGCGTCGAACCAGATGTCCTTGCCGCCGATGGTCGATGCTCCCTTGGACTTGAGCGCAATCTTCTGCACGGCGTTCTTCTTCGCCACGACGTTTCCGCGAGAGCCTCGTCCTTTGATGTCGAGCTGCGAGAAGTCATATTCGTCGATGAGCTTCTTCAGCTTCGGCTTCGCCTTGAGATAGACCTTCACCGTCTCTGCCTCGCCGTTAGGATTGACCGTAAGCCACTGAATCAAGGAACCAGGCGTGCCCTGCGTGATGTCATAGTCCTTGTCACGGGTAATCGAAGTGAGCGCAAACCTCTTCGCGTAGCTGACCGGTCCTTTTCCGTCACGGTAAATCACATTGTAAATCGTCCGCTCATCACCGCGGTTAAACAGCCCCACATAGAGGAAATCCTGCCCTACATAGACCTTCTCCCCGACCTTCATCACCTTGTACTTGCCGTCCTTCATAATCACGACAAATTCGGACATATCCGAGCAGTCGCAGACGAACTCCGTATTCTCGTCCTTCTTCAGCCCGATTCCCACGAATCCCTCGGCACGGTTGGCGTAGAGTTTCGCATTGTTGTTCACGACCTTAGTCGCGGCGATGCTCTCGAATCCTGTGATTTCCGTATGCCTCGGCCAGTCCTTGCCGTATTTCTTCTTGAGGTTGCTGAACCACCTTATCGTGTATTCCGTGAGGTGTTCGAGATTGTTGCGTACCTCGTCCATCTCGTCCTCGATGCTCCGGATCTTTTCGTCAATCGCCTTTGTGTCGAACTTTGAGATCTTGCGCACAGGCTTCTCGACAAGTTTGAGAATGTCCTCCATGAGGATTTCGCGCTTGAGAAGGCTCTGATATTCCTTCATCTTCGCAAACACTTCCTTCAACTGGATTTCCCATGTCTTAGCGTCGTCCTTTTCGAGAATCTTATAGACCCTCTGCTCGAAGAATATGCGTTCGAGAGAATTGTAGTGCCAGTCGCTTTCGAGTTCGCCGAGACGAATCTCAAGTTCCTGGCGGAGAAGGTCTTCCGTGTGGAGAGTGTCATAGCGCAGGACTTCATCTACCCCGAGGAACTGAGGCTTCTTGTCGACGATGACGCATGTATTCGGGGACATGGAAACCTCGCAATCCGTGAATGCGTAGAGCGCGTCAATCGTTTTGTCCGGCGAGACGTCGTTCGGGAGATGAATCAATATCTCCGCCTTCTCGGTGGTGAGGTCCTCAATCTTGCGAATCTTTATCTTACCCTTGTCCTTCGCCTTGAGAATAGAGTCGATCAGGAGGTGGGTCGTCTTTCCGTAGGGGATTTCTGTGACGGCGATGGTGTTCTTGTCGATTTTCTCGATTTTGGCACGCACCTTTATCACTCCGCCGCGCCGTCCGTTGTTGTAACGCGAACAGTCCGCGTAGCCGCCGGTAGGGAAGTCCGGGAGAATCTCGAACGGCTTGTCCTCCAGTATGGCTATCGAAGCGTCAATCAGCTCGTTGAAATTGTGCGGGAGAATCTTCGAGGCAAGACCTGCGGCGATGCCTTCGGTGCCCTGCGCGAGCAGTAGCGGGAACTTCACCGGAAGTTCTACAGGTTCCTGTCTGCGACCGTCGTATGAAGTCATCCACGGGGTCGTTTTCGGATTGAACACGACTTCCTTGGCAAACTTGCTCAAACGCGCCTCGATGTATCGCGGAGCAGCGTTGGCGTCTCCTGTGATGATGCTTCCCCAGTTTCCCTGGCAGTCAATCAGCAGCCCTTTCTGACCGAGCTGTACGAGGGCGCCCCCGATGGATGTGTCACCATGGGGGTGATACTGCATGGCCTGTCCGATGATGTTCGCGACCTTGGTGTAGGCCCCGTCGTCAATCTTGTACATTGCATGAAGGACACGCCTCTGCACAGGCTTCAGCCCATCGACTATGTGCGGCACAGCCCTATAGAGGATTGTGTAGGACGCATAGTCCAGATACCAATCCTTGAACATTCCGGACAGTTTGAAATGCCGGCTGTCTTCCCCGAGAAGTTTGTTAAACTTCCCGGAGGCCTCCCCATCGGGAACCTCGGCGTCGTCGTCATCCGAAAGTTCGGATTCCTCTCCGTCAGCGTCCATCGCCACGTTTTCGCGTTCCTCGTCAGACGAGGCCATTTCTGCGGAACCATTGTTCCCGAGTTCTTCGTTCTCCGGCGTTTCCAAATCGTCTTTCTTGCTCATAATCAGTTATCTATTTACCATTCGTAACCGAATCTCTTCAGTTCTTTCTTGCTCTCCCTCCATCCGTCATCGACCTTGACGAAGAGGTTGAGGAAGACTTTCTTCTGAAAGAAATCTTCCATATCGATGCGCGCCTGTGTGCCGACCTTCTTCAGCATAGCACCACCCTTTCCGATGATGATCCCCTTCTGGGATTCCCTCATCACGTAGATGACGGCGCTGATTTCATATCTCTCCTCACCCTCATGAAACTGCTCCACAACGACCTCGCAGCTGTACGGCACCTCCTGCGAATAGTTCAGGAAAATCTTCTCGCGGATAATCTCCGAAGCGAAGAATCGCAGGTTCTTGTCCGTGAACACGTCCTTGTCGTACCACGGCGGAGCGACAGGCAGGGCGGTGACAATTGCATCGTAGATGTTGTCGAGGTTGAACCTTTCTTGTGCGGATGCAGGGAATATGGTCGCATTCGGCAGCCTTTCCTTCCACCAGGCCATCAGTTCCAGCACCTTTTCCTGAGTGCTTATATCTATCTTGTTGATGACCAGTACAATCGGGCATTCGAGCTTCTGGAGTTTAGCAATCCATTCCTCGTTTTTGTCCGGCTTCTCCACGGTGTCTGTCACATAAAGGATGATGTCCGCGTCTCCGATTGCCGTCTCCACGAAATTCATCATGCTCTCTTGTAACCTGTAGTTCGGCTTCAAGATGCCTGGGGTGTCGGAATAGACAATCTGATAGTCATCCCCGTTCACTATTCCCATAATCCTATGCCGCGTCGTCTGTGCCTTGGCCGTCACAATTGACAGTTTCTCGCCGACAAGGGCATTCATGAGAGTGGATTTGCCTACATTCGGATTACCGATGATGTTGACAAATCCAGCTCTGTGCTTTGTGGTTTCCTTATTCGTTTTGTCTTCCATAGTCACTCAAAACCGAAAGGATGAAAGCCTCCTCCCATCCTTCCATTGCAACTTGTACGCGGTCTAAATGTACGCGCCCATCTTGAGGATGTTGACCTCGCCCTCCGTGAGGTATCTCCAGTCGCCCCTCTTGAGGTTCTTCTTGGTGAGTCCCGCGAAATAGACCCTGTCAAGCGCTTTCACGTCGTAGCCGAGCGATTCGAAGATGCGGCGGACGATGCGGTTCTTGCCGGAGTGAATTTCAATTCCTATCTTGCGGTGATCATTCTCCTCGATGTAGTCGAGGGCGTCTGCCGCAACATCTCCGTCAGAGAGTGTCACACCTGCCATAATCTTGTCGTAATCCTCCTGAGTGAGGTCCTTGTCAAGCGAAACCTGATAGATTTTCTTCTTGTCGTATGCCGGGTGCGTAAGCCTTTCAGCAATCTCTCCATCGTTGGTGAACATCAGCACTCCCGTGGTGTTCTTGTCGAGACGTCCGACAGGGAACACCCGAGCAGTACACTTCTTGAGAAGTTCCATCACTGTCTTCTCGGCGTGCGGATCGGAAGTCGTGGTCACGAATCCCTTCGGCTTGTTCATCACAATGTAGACCTTCTCCTCACCGTGAAGCCTCTCTCCGTTGAAGCGGACATCGTCCTTGGTGACATTGATTTTTGTTCCGAGTTCAGTGACGACGTTCCCGTTGACTGTCACACAGCCCGCGAGGATGAAGTTGTCGGCCTCGCGCCTTGAGCATATTCCGGAATTTGCGATGTATTTGTTCAGACGGCACTCCTCCTTGAACGGAATTGCCACATTGTCGTTGTCAGACAGCCTTTCGTTTTCGAATGCTTTTCTTCTGTCAATCATCTGTCCGATTCCGCTCTCGTCCTCGGAGCGGAACATCGGTTTCGGTGCCGGACGCTTCTTGCCGCCTTTTGCTCCCATCTTTCCGCTGAATCCAGGTTTTCCTCCCGGAGCAGCCTTCTTGAATCCTGGCTTTCTGTCGCCGCCGAACGATGGCTTCCTTCCCTCGCCGTATGACGGTCTCCTGTTTTCGCCGAAATTGCGATGCTCACCGGATGGCCTTCTCTCGCCGTCCGGCCTTCCTCCGAACGATGGTTTTCTGTCTCCATACGGGCGTCTGTTGCCTCCGAATGACTGTCTGTCACCGTATGACCTGCGCTCGTTTCTTTCTCCATTTTCGCCGCCTTCTGATGAACGGTACGGTCTTGCCGGCCTGTCACCAAAACTTTTTCTCTCGCCATACGGCCTGCGGTTTTCTCCGTAAGGGCGATGTTCCCTCCTTTCTCCGAAGGATGATGGTGTGTCGGATGATGTCATATATGGACGGTCATCCCTCTTTCTTGTGACGATGCGGCGCCTTCCGCCGTTCTCTGAACCTGACCTGTAAGGTCTTGAATCGTTGCTGCCGTACTCCCTACGGCCTTCGCTGCTGTGGTCGTTGCCACTCTTTTCGTTGTACTCCATTAGTTTGTGCCTTTCGGCGTTTAAAAATTTATACTCTGACTCGCGTCAGTCTGTTTATTTATTATCTGTAGGGACATTATTTTGTCAACTTGAATATATATGTAATCGTCCCGTATTGTTTTATCTTCGTCACATCCGTCGTCTTCGAGAACTTCGCTGACATTGCAGCATTCCTCGCAGCATTCCACAATGACTTGTCCGTGACAGTGGTCCCGTCAAAGCCAGGAATGGCCTCTATGACCTTTCCGTTCTGATCAACGGCTATCCTAACAACGACCGTGCCTTCCTTCTGTATGTTGTAGGCCGGCCGCGCAAGATGCCCCACAACGCTGCGTCCCTCAAGCCTTGCATTCGGCTCACCGGAAACTTTTCCGCGCTCGACGTTTCCGCCTGCATGTCCTGTTTCAAGTTCGTCGCTTGCCGTGCGGGCTGTCTGTGGCGCAAGAGTATCCTTCGCATCCGGGTTGTCGGCGGCATGGAACAGCGCTCTCCGGTTGATTTCTTTTTCTCTTTTCGGCTCGTTCACTTCGACATCTCCGTCGGGGCCGAGAGTCGCCTCCTGTGCCACATTTTGTTTCGTGCCTTCAAACTGTGCCTTTGACATTTTCACCGCCTCGTCCGGTCGTGTGCGGTCCGGCTCCGGTGACTTCAGCCTCGTGTAGATGGCCCTTCTTTCCGGCTTTTTCAGTTCAATTTCGGGCGCATCGAAGTCAATCAAGATCTTCTCTCTCTCCGGTGGTGGCGGGTCCAGATATGTCATTCCGGCAAAGCACGCGCAGGACAACGCAGCGGCGTGAAGCACCAGCGTGAGGCCAATCCCGGCCACACGTGACAGCTTTCTCTGCTTTTCCCTGTCCTGTTTGTACTCTTCCATTATTTTAATTCCATATTTAACGGAATTTTTATTCCGGTTGGGTGGCCATGATAACTTTATAGTGGTTTCTCTTTGCAATATTCATCACCTGCACCACTTCCTTGATAGGAACCGTCTCGTCCGCATAAATCGAGAACGTCGGGTCTTCTTCTCCCTGAAGCAGGTCAATCAGGTCATCCTCCACTTCATTGAAAGGCACAGGCTGTTTGTTCCCGTTGATATGATAGGTGTAGACGTCTTCGCCGTGATCCGCAATCGACACGCTCACCGTCGCTTTTGCCGACACCTGCCCAGTGCTCTTTGGAAGCAGCAGCTTCAGCGCGTTGGGATTGATGAGCGTCGATGTGACCAGGAAGAAAATGAGCAGCAGGAACACGATGTCGGTCATTGACGACATCGAGAATCCCGAGTCCACCTTTGTTGTTCTTCTTATAGCCATATCTCTAAATCCCTAAAAATCAAAGTTCTATTCCTTTCCACTCTCCGCCGGCTCGTGCAGGAGATCCATGAAGTCGATGGTCACGGATTCCATCTTGAACACGAGGTCTGAAATCCTGGAGGTCAAGTAGTTGTAGGCGAAATATGCGAGGATTCCGACGACAAGACCGCCGACGGTGGTTACCATCGCCTCGTAAATACCTCCGGCGAGAAGCGATATGTCGATGTTGCTTCCGGCCGTGGACATATTGAAGAATGCGCGAATCATACCGGTCACCGTTCCGAGAAATCCAATCATCGGAGCACCGCCGGCGATGGTCGCCAGCATAGGCAGACCCTTCTCAAGCCTTGCGACCTCAACACTGCCCATGTTCTCGACGGCTGTCTGGATGTCTTGAAGCGGCCTTCCGATTCTCTCAATGCCCTTCTCGACAAGCCTTGCCGAAGGTGTATCATACCTCTGGCACAGCGAAACCGCCGACTTTATCTTTCCCTCATGGATGAGGTCTCTGATCTCATTCATAAAATTCTTCTCGACCTTCCCTGCCTTGTGAATCATCCACCATTTGCTTGCAAAAATGTAGACCGCAACGATTGAGAGCAGGAGCAGCACAATCATGAGCCATCCGCCGGCCTTGGCCAACTCAAAATAAGACATCTTCACTTCCTGCTGCACCGGAGCCGGAACAATCTCCGAAACCGTTGCCGCCGTGTCCGCAATGCTCTGAAGTAAGCTTAATGACATATCCCTTAAATTTTAAATTTTTTCAAAAAATCCGAATAACCCGCAAAGATACAAAAATTCTCGAAATTCCGAAGATGAAATTTGATGCGGTCGCGGTTTGGTTTGTCATTCTTAGTTATAGCGAACTTTGTGATGCGCAATGCCCCGTAAACGAAAAACATTTTCTATCTTTGTTTCGTCATCGCAAGGTGACGGACATATTGATGAAAGTGTTTGGCTTTTATCCTTGGATAGGAATCTGGTAAATTTCAAAAAGAACAGGGATTGGCTGCGACACTCATCACCTTGTATCACTGTAAATTATCGTCAGGTAATTGCATATACGGGTGTGGGGTATTGCGTCGTTTATCTGTTCTTGGGCTTACCAGAGCCTCTATCCGGATGAACCGAAGACTCCACACTTTCTTTTTGTTTGAACTTGGTCAGTTCCGGAGTCTGTGACCTATAAAACTATTTTTACTATGTGTAATTTTATTGAGGCCGTGGAGATTACGGCCATTCTGTCAGGACCTTCTTTAATTCAAGGGCGGCAGGAGATGATGATTTCTATTTTTCACGACCAAAAATCAGTCCCTTTACGCCTCGTTAAGTCAGAGCAGGCTGTCACTGCACATTATGGCAATGATGGTTTATGTGAAGTGCTTGGCAACCCTGATCTTGCAACCTTGAAGGTCGGAGATACAATTGAACTTGGACCGGGGGCTTCAGCGAATGACTAAAATTTGGAGTATGAAAAGATTTGTATTATCAGCAATATTGATTGCTGCCATTGCAGTTCAGTCATGCGTCGACACCGCTCGTATAGACGAATTGGATTCCAGAATAACAAAACTGGAATCTCTTAGCTACATTGACGCTGTTCAGGACGCGGACGGCCGCTGGTATTGGACATTGAACGGCAGTTGGCTGTATGTCAACGGAGCTAAAGTTCCTGTGTCTGTTGGTGATGGCGTGACGCCGAAGATGAAGATAGAGAACGGGATGTGGTATGTCTCTTATGACAACGGAACCACTTGGACCGAAACAGGCAAGGCTACCGGTGACGACGGTGCTGCGTGCGGTATCGTTTCAATTAAGGAAGACTCTTCCGGAATTTACTTCGAGATGCAGGATGGAACGGTAATAACAATTGCTAAGGTTCTGCCTTTGACAATTGTGTTTGATGTTGACGAAGTTGGAATAACATCCGGTGGCGAGAGCAAGACAATTGGTTATACTTTGAATGGCGCTTCAGAAAATGTTGTCATAAAGGCAATTGCTCATGATGGTTGGAGAGCCAAGCTCAATGTGGATACCAAAACAACGGGTACGATAACAATTACAGCTCCTGAAAAGATTGTGGAAAGCGAGGTCTTGGTGCTTGTCAGTGATGGTGAGCGAACTGTGTTTGCTGTAATTAATTGCTATCTGAAGGCTACGGTTGTTGTGTCTTCGGAAAAGTATGAAGTTCCCTATTCAGGAGGCAATGTTGATGTGACTTTACAGACAAATATGGATCTTGGAGTGTCAATTCCTGTTGATGCTCAGTCGTGGCTTAGTCTTGCACAAACTAAATCTATGATGACAAAAACGCTTAGTTTTACCATTCTGCCTAATGATAATGCCTATATACGTAATGCTGTAGTCTCTCTTGTTGATGGCAATGGTAGAGCGGCCAAAACATTTCTTGTGTCACAGGAAGGTGATACTGAGGGCCTTGTTTCGATCCATGTTGATACAAAGGGGGAGTTGCACTCGGTCATGGAGTCTTACGACAAGGCTCATATTGTCAAAATGAAGGTGTCGGGAAATCTGAATGATGTTGATCTGCTTGACATATATTATGAAATGCCGGCATTGAGATACCTTGATATGTCGGATGTTAATATTGATGTTCTTCCGGCGGAATGTTTCAAAAACTCTAAAGTGACAGGCATAGTATTGCCGAATACGGTGAAGACTTTGTCGCGTGCATGTTTTTCATCAAGTAAAATCTCCGGAAACTTGGTTGTCCCGGCATCGTGCGAGACGATAGAACCTTCTGCATTTTATAATTGTCAAGCATTGGAGACTGTAGTATTTGGTTCGGGCTCGCTTCTGAAGACAATCGGTGACAACTCTTTCGAGGACTGTACTTCATTAAAATCTGTAGTCATCCCGGCAGCGTGCGAAAATATAGGCGCATCCGCATTTAAGAACTGCAAATTGTTGGCGGACGTCGATTTTGAACAAGGTTCTCATTTAAAGACAATAGGCGGTGGGTATGATGATTTTGGGCGTGATGATAAAAAATACCGTGGTGCTTTTAACAATTGCGTGATGTTGAAGTCTATAACCATACCGGCCTCATGCGAGACAATAGGGTCGACTGCATTCAAAAATTGTCAATCGTTGGAGACTGTAGTGTTTGAGAATAACTCGCATTTGAAAATAATCGGAGGCGGTTATTATTCTAATGATTATTATTACGGGGCATTTAGTGATTGTACATCGTTGAAATCTATAATTATTCCTGCGTCTTGCGAAACAATAGAGTCTTCGGCATTCAAGGAATGTAAGGCATTGGAGAATGTGTCATTTGAACAGTATTCGCAGTTGAAAGAAATTGGTGGTGGGTGTCATATGTATGAGTATGATGATGGCAGTTATTTCTATCCCCATAAATCAGTATTGTATTATTATGGCGCCTTTAGTGATTGTGTTTCGTTGAAATCAATTACTATTCCTGCGTCTTGTCAGAATATTGGTGTAACCGCTTTCAGAAATTGCAAGTCGCTTGAGAGTGTGGAGTTTTCACATGAAAGTGTGCTGACTATTCTGTCTGGAGGGAGTTTAACTCCGAGTTCCGGTTATGTTACTAACGGTAAAGAAGATTATAGTATTGCTCCTCCCAATAGTAGCGTTCGCGATTGTTATAGTAAAGGCGTTTTTGCAAATTGTTCCTCATTGAAGTCTGTAAAAATCCCGTCATCGATAACTAATATAGATGCCGGTTGTTTCGTGAACTGCACCTCACTGACCGATTTGTCTTTTGATGAAGGGTCTCAATTGTCGGAAATTGGAGAGGCCGCGTATATGAACTGTGGACTCTTGCATAGAATTTATATGCAGAATTGTTCAAAACTGTCAAGTGTAGGAAATCAAGCACTATATGGTAATGATCAAATTTATTTTCTGCAGATAGGAACAACAACTCCTCCGAAACTTGGACGTGATGTCTTTGGCTCGGTTGGCACATACTCAGTTCTGAAAGTTCCTGCCGGTTCCGAACCTACATATAAAAGCGCTTCCGGATGGAGCGAATTCTCTTCAATAACAGCAATTGACTGATAGATAAACATTTTATAATAAATTAGACTATGACACAAGTAAGAAAAATCGCAGAAGAGGTCAACAATGGCCTCGCTATCAAGGACTGGAAAAATAAGCTCCTTGAGAAAATCAGACAGAATTATAGGGATGATATTCCATCGGAGGATACGGTGGTTTGTTATGCTGCGGATCTCATTCAAGACTACCATAACACAATAAAAAATGGAGGCCTATGGGCAGACAATCGAGACGTTACCGATAGTGATGTCAGTAATTTCGCGAAAATTGTGATAGCCATATTGGCAGGCTATGGGCAATTATCTGATTATGAGAATGCCGATGACTCCATAATCAGAATTGAAGTGAAACTTCGCCAGGAGATGGCGGCTAATGCAGCCGCTTCCCAAAAGGACGACGATTAACATCAAGAACGGCTATTGACCTATCGGCGTTCAATACACTATGAAACTTTATCCCCATTAGAGGCCCTCGCGAGGCTCCAATGGGGATTTTCTGTGTTCTCATCTCCATAAAGGCATTCAGGATGTACTTGTTGATGTATTTTCTTGATGATTTTCTTGCTAAAAGTTTGTGTAATCAATGATTGTTCGTATATATTCTTATGACTTTTCCAAATAACTCTTAGAGAAGTTGATGTGTAAC
>ERZ779877.2036-NODE-2036-length-15568-cov-3.363631_pt1 | contig 15568 bp, 12 predicted proteins | sample MGYA00511556_ERZ779877 | MGnify/ENA primary metagenome ERZ779877 (study PRJEB29588, sample SAMEA2159338) | human gut metagenome | biome: human gut; feature: human-associated habitat; material: faeces | place: Denmark | collected 2008/2010 ...
AGACGTTAATGGCGGGCATGGTTATGCCTGAACGGGAACAAGCTAAAACAAATCAGAGTGCGAACCAGTATCAAGAAGCAAAAGGGTAAGCTGTGCATCATTCTGACGCCACACAAACAGCCCGTCCGGCTCAATATGACATTCCCAACAGCCCATATATTTTCCCACTACCTTATGGGAACGATATTGAGAAAAGCCTTAAACATCTCTTCATCATTATCATGCTGGTTCACACGTCCTTCCCCCACATTTTCAAGAGCCTTGTCCAACCCGCTTCGATGGAAACACCGTCAATGGCCTTCAGTATTTTCTTCAAACTCGGAAGAATACTTCTATCTTCTACATCAATTATCTTTTCACAGAAATACGGAAAAAGACCGATTAACAATATCAAATCCCTTTTCTGTGCCGCTATCGGCAAGAAAATACGTATCTTTGCCGAAAACATCAAAAGTTTGTGCCGATGGATTTTGTCTCAGTCAAAGAATATGCCGCCGTTCACGGGCTTGCAGAACGTACAATACGCAACTATTGCGTACAAGGGAAAATCCGTGGAGCCAAGCTTATCGGCAAGACTTGGAGCATACCAACCGATGCGGCATTGCCGCAACGGAAGAAAACCTCCAACGGGGTCTCTCCTCTTCTTGAAGCCCTGCGCAGGGAGAAAGAAGCGAAAATCAAAGGAGGCATTTACCACAGGACCCAAATCGACTTTACGTACAACTCAAACCATATCGAGGGTAGCCGGCTGACCCAGGAACAGACCCGCTATATCTATGAAACAAACACTATCGGAGCCACCGAAGGAGGGATAAGGGTTGATGACATCATCGAAACGACCAACCATTTCCGTTGCATCGACTACATCATTGACCATGCGACCTCTACCCTCTCCGAGAGCATGATCAAACAACTGCACGGGCTGCTGAAGTCAGGAACTTCGGATGCGCCAAAGTCATGGTTTGCCGTCGGCGGATACAAGCGTCTGCCCAATGAAGTCGGAGGTCTCGAAACCGTTGCCCCCGAGACTCTCGGGGCGGCAATCCGAGCCTTACTGAAAGAATACAGGGCAAAAAAGACCGTGGGCTTGGAGGATATCCTTGACTTCCACCAACGCTTTGAACTGATACATCCGTTTCAGGATGGCAACGGACGTGTCGGAAGGCTGATCATGTTCAAGGAATGCCTGAAGAACAATATCGTCCCCTTTATCATCACGGAGGAACTGAAGATGTTTTATTACCGTGGATTGCACGAATGGCCGCAAGTGCCAGGCTACCTGACAGACACATGCCTTACGGCGCAGGATCATTACAAACGCTTGCTTGACTACTTCAGAATCAAATACTGATCCAAATCTGTCACGACACCCGCTTCAGCACGAAATCCATGTACATGCGCAGGGCCTCGCCCACCTCGGCATTGCCGTCATCTCCGATGAAAGCCAGGCCACGGTTGCGGAACTCTTCCATCTTCTGCTGCGCGTATTCGATACCGCCCGAACGCTTCGTAAAGTCTACCAACGCCTTGATTTCATCCTCCGTGGCCTTTCCGGCACGCACTTTCAAGGCCAGCCCGCGCCACTCCCCGGCACCGGGCTGCAGGATGGCATGTATCACCGGCAAGGTGAGTTTTCCTTCCTTCATGTCGTTGCCCGTGGGCTTCCCCACTTCGGCGTCGTAGTAGTCGAACACGTCGTCGCGTATTTGGAAACAGATGCCCACATGCTTGCCGAACTCGCCCAACCGGCGCAATTCCTCTTCGGAAGCTCCGGAAAGCAATGCGCCCACCTCTGCACAAACGGAAAACAAAGAGGCCGTCTTGCGCCGTATGACCTCGAAATACTGATTTTCGCTGATTTCATCGGACTGCACGTTGGACAGTTGCTGCAGTTCGCCGTCGGACAATGTCTGTCCCAACTGTGCTACCAGCTCCACCACCCTCAGGTCGCCGGCCATTGCCGCATGCTGCAAGGAAGTGGACAGCAGATAGTCGCCCACCAGCACGGCCGCCTTGTTGTCCAGAAGGGCGTTCAGCGACGACTGTCCGCGCCGTTCGCCGCTCTCGTCCACCACATCGTCGTGCACGAGGCTGGCCGTGTGCAACATCTCGAGGCTCACGGCCGCATGCAGCACGGCGTCGTTGATTCGGCCGTATTTCTTGGCCGCCAACAAAATCAGGATGGGACGCATCAGCTTGCCCTTACGGCTCATGATATGCTGCAAGGCTGTAGTCAAAATAGGATTCTGATGCTGCAATGTTATGCCGAAGAGCGACTCAAAATTCTTCATCTCCTGCTCCACCGGCTTCCTGATACGAGTTAGTGCGTCCATACAATCAGCTGATTTCGGAGTACAAAAATACATAAAAATAAAAAGCTACTCACATTTTTTACGTAAATTTACGGAGAAAATCATCATAACGTCATGGACAGACTATTTTTACTCGATGCGTACGCCCTCATCTACCGGGCCTACTACGCGTTCATCAAAAACCCAAGAATCAACTCCAAAGGGCTGAACACCTCGGCCATTCTGGGCTTCGTCAACACGCTCGAGGAGGTGCTCAACAAGGAGCAGCCCTCGCACATCGGCGTAGCCTTCGACCCCGCCGGGCCCACTTTCCGGCACGAGGCTTATCCCGAATACAAGGCGCAGCGCGAAGAAACGCCGGAAGCCATCCGCGCCGCCGTACCTATAATAAAAGACATCATCCGCGCCTACCGCATCCCCATACTGGAAGTCCCCGGCTACGAAGCGGACGACGTGATAGGCACGCTCGCCACGCAGGCGGCCGCCCTCGGCCACGTGGAGACTTTCATGATGACGCCCGACAAAGACTACGGCCAACTGGTGGGCGAGCGCGTCAGGATGTACCGGCCCAAGTATGGGGACAAGGACTTCGAGGTCATGGGCGTGAAGGAAGTCACGGAGAAGTACGACATTTCCTCCCCCGCCCAAGTCATCGACATGCTCGGCCTGATGGGCGACGCGTCCGACAACATCCCCGGTTGTCCGGGAGTGGGCGAGAAAACGGCCTCCAAGCTCATCCGCCAGTTCGGCAGCATCGAGAACCTGCTCGCGCATACCGACGAACTGAAGGGCAGCTTACGGCAAAAGGTGGAGAACAACCGCGACCTGATCACCTTCTCCAAGTTCCTGGCCACCATCAAGACCGATGTCCCCCTCGCGCTCGACTTGGAAGCCCTCAAGTCCAAAACGCCCGACATGGACGCACTGCAACGCCTGTTCGAGGACTTGGAGTTCCGCACCTTGCTGGAACGCAAGTTTGCCAAACAGCAGCCGGCCCCGCAACCGTCGCTTTTCCAAGGCACGCTCTTTGCAGAATTTGCGGACGAATCCCCGGAAGAAAGCAAATATTCGAATCTCAGCAAGTACGAAAAGGAAAAATGCGACTATCAACTCATTGATACCAAAGAAGGTAGACAGCGAATTATTGACTTATTCGTTACAAAAGATTTTCTCAGTCTGGACACGGAGACCACCGGAACGGATCCCATCGAGGCCCAGTTGGTCGGTTTGAGCTTCAGTGTGGAAGAAAATCAGGCCTTCTACGTCCCAATTCCGCGCAACCGTGAAGAAGCCCAAAATATAGTTAACGAATTTAAACCCGTCTACGAGAACGAGAAAATCCTCAAGATAGGGCAAAACATCAAGTACGACCTGATGGTGTTGCAAAACTACGGCATCACGCTCCGCGGTGAAATCTTCGACACGATGATTGCCCACTATCTCCTGCAACCGGAATTGCGCCACGGCATGGACTATCTGGCGGAAGTCTACCTCAACTACCAGACCATCCACATCGAGGAACTCATCGGGCCGAGAGGCAAGAACCAGAAGAACATGGCCGACCTGCCGCCCGCCTGGGTCTACGAATATGCCTGCGAGGATGCCGACGTCACACTGAAACTGAAAAACATCTTCGAGCCCAAGCTGAAGGAGGAGGGATGCTACGAACTGTTCCGCGACATCGAGATGCCCCTCATGCCCGTCCTGGCCTGGATGGAGCGCAACGGGGTGTGCATCGACACCGAAGGACTGCGGGAAACCTCGGCGCTCTACACCCAGAAGATGAACCAGCTGGAAGAGGAGATACACGCACTGGCCGGAGAGCCGTTCAACATCGCCTCGCCCAAACAAGTGGGAGAAGTGCTCTTCGAAAAGCTCAAAATCAGCGACAAGGCCAAGAAAACCAAAAAGGGACAGTACGTCACGTCGGAAGACGTGCTGGAAACCTTACGCTCGAAGCACCCCATCGTGGAGAAAATCCTGGAGCACCGCGGACTGAAAAAACTGCTGGGCACGTACATCGACGCCCTCCCCAAGCTCATCCACCCGCAGACGGGACACATACACACGTCGTTCAACCAAACCATCACCACCACGGGACGGCTCAGCAGCAGCAACCCCAACCTGCAGAACATTCCCGTGCGCGGGGCCGAGGGAAAAGAAATCAGGAAAGCCTTCATCCCCGAACCCGGCTGCGAGTTCTTCTCGGCCGACTACTCCCAGATAGAACTCCGCATCATGGCCCACCTGAGCGGCGACCCGCACATGATTGAAGCCTTCCGCGAGGGGCACGACATCCATGCCGCCACGGCCGCGAAAATCTATAAGAAACCCATCGAGGAGGTGACGCGCGACGAGCGGAGCAAGGCCAAGACGGCCAACTTCGGCATCATCTACGGCATCACGGTCTTCGGACTGGCCGAACGGATGGGCGTCAGCCGTGCGGAAGCCAAAGAACTGATAGACGGCTACTTCGAAACCTACCCCAAGGTGAAGGAATACATGCAGAAGAGCATCGACATGGCCCGCGAAAGAGGATTCGCCGAAACCATCTACCACCGCCGCTGCTACCTGCGCGACATCAACAGCCACAACGCTGTGGTGCGCGGCTATGCCGAGCGCAACGCCATCAATGCCCCGATACAGGGCAGCGCGGCGGACATCATCAAAATCGCCATGATACGCATCTACCGGCGGTTCCAGGAAGAGGGCCTGCGCTCGAAGATGATACTGCAAGTGCACGACGAACTCAATTTCAGCGTCTTCCCCGAAGAGAAGGAGCGCGTGCAGCAAATCGTCATCGACGCCATGGAGCACGCCTGCACGATGCAGGTGCCGCTCGAAGCCGACTACGGCTGGGGCAAGAACTGGCTGGAGGCGCATTGAGCCTCCAGCCTTTTTTTTAAAGAAAATAGGACATTATCTGGATTTATCAGAACTGCGACGGTGGGCAAGAATGGCTTCTTGATGGTTCAAAGCCCAGTCCGTTAACGCGTCAATCAGTGGAACAAGCGAACGCCCCATCTCCGTCAGCTCGTACTCCACCCGCACAGGAACTTCAGGATAAACGGTCCGAAACACCAGCCCGTCTGCTTCCAACACATCCAATGTAGAGGCCAGCATCTTGGAAGAAATATCCGGAATCAGTTTCCGCAACTGGCTGAAACGCACCTTGCCACTCTCATTGATAAAGACAATGACCAACAGGGCCCACTTATTTCCGAAGCGGGCCACCACATTCCGTATCGGACAAATTTCTATGATTGAATTTTTTTCTTCTTTTCTCACCATTACAATCTTCTGTTTTCTAATAAAAGTGAACTCCTAGTAATTTGGTTACAACAAAGTAACTTATTGCATATCATGCTTTTGTTTCATATCTTTGCAACATAGGACCACTAGGTTTTCCGCCTGCAAAGGTAATGGTTCTGAAGAAATAGACAAAACCCTTAAACAGAAATAAAGCAATGAAACAGATTGAAGAAACCGCAACGGCAAAGAATTTCAAGGCCATCAATGTAGGCAAGCTCAACGAAGTGAGCGGGTATGTATTGGAAATGGGTCCGAACGTCAAAATCCCGGGCAAGGTGTTCTGCGGCTCCACCCTCGGCACTACCGGCAGCGAGTTGTCGTTCCAAGTGTTTCAACCGGGAACGGAGACAGGATTCCTGCATACGCACAAGACGCATGAGGAACTATACTTCTTCCTCGGCGGGAATGGCGAGTTCCAAGTGGACGGACAAGCGTTCCCCGTGCAGGAAGGAAGCATCGTACGCGTGTCTCCCGAAGGCAAGCGGTCCGTACGCAACAACGGAAACGAACCGCTGATAATGCTGTGCGTCCAATACAAAGCCCAGACGTTCACGCCTGAAGACGCAGCAGACGGCAACATCCTGCAAGAACCCGTGCGCTGGTAATCTATTTTCAGGTATTCCGCCCCACATTCTTGCGTGGTACAATGAAAAAATAATTGTCAGCCTCACAGATTGACACGCTTACGGAAACAGTAAACGAATGATGCATCAGGCTATGGCCCGACAGCCAAACGACACTTTCCTCCTTTGGTGAAAGGCAAAATGTCCGGCCTGCTGAAGAATCAGGATTTCTTCAGGGGATTCACCGTGACACATAACACCACAGGCTGAGAAAACAGAGCGGATTTCGCTCCCAAAGGCCTGATTTCCTGCCAGAGGCGAAAAATTCCATGGCCACACCCATTACTCCGCCTGTCTTTGCGGTTTTTCGCAGAGGCAGGCGATTTCATTTTTATAATCCACAGAGAAAAAATGCCAAAGAAACAACTGATAATGGTGCGGACTCGCAAAATTTCTCCCATAGAATCCCACTCAGCGCCCTTAACTTTCACCCCCCCTTCGTTGAACATCATTTTGTATCACAATTTCAAAATCATTCTCCCGACAGGTGGAAATCGCCAAGTCAACCATACAAAGCAAGGGCAAATTCCGAGGAATGGTGAAACGCCGTGCCCATTCCCGGGCGGACCGGGGCGGAAAACGGACGGACGACATGCGGAGAACGAAAAAGTACTTGCCGCAGAGTACTCGAGTACTCTCCGCAAAGTACGCTGCCGAATGCCGCACGCCGCTGCGGGAAACTCCGGCCCACGGCTCTCCGCACCGCCCCCTCCGCCGGCCGGCTCCAACCTGCGGCGCGCAAGGCCGCCCCACCCCTCACAGCACCTCCCGGAAGCGGGAAAAAACGTAAAACATCCAAAAAGACAAAAGCAATACTCCCGTTATTTCCTGCATACCGGATTTATTCTTAATTTTGCACCTAATTAATATAGACAACAGACTAAAAACGGAATAAACTATGGCTCTAAAAGCAGGTATCGTAGGCCTGCCCAACGTGGGCAAATCTACGCTTTTCAACTGTCTGTCGAGTGCCAAGGCACAGGCAGCCAACTTCCCGTTCTGCACCATCGACGCGCAAATGGGACAAATCACCGTGCCGGACGAACGGCTCAACAAACTGGCCGAACTGGTGCACCCGGGCCGCATCGTGCCCGCCACGTGCGACATCGTCGACATTGCCGGACTGGTGAAAGGCGCCAGCAAGGGCGAAGGGCTGGGCAACCAGTTCCTGGGCAACATACGCGAGACGGACGCCATCATCCACGTGCTCCGCTGCTTCGACAACGACAACATCGTACACGTCGACGGCTCCGTTGACCCCGTGCGCGACAAGGAAATCATCGACACGGAGCTTCAGCTGAAAGACCTGGAGACGGTGGAAAGCCGCCTGAAGCGCGTGGAGAAAGTGGCCAAGGTGGGCGGCGACAAGCAGGCCAAGGTGGAATACGACGTGCTCATGCAATACAAGGCCGCACTGGAGCAGGGCAAATCGGCCCGCACCGTCACGTTTGAAGGCGAAGAGGAACAGCACGCGGCCAAAAACCTGTTCCTGCTGACGTCCAAACCGGTGCTCTACGTCTGCAACGTGGACGACGCTTCGGCCGCCAACGGCAACCGCTACGTCGACGCCGTGCGCGAGGCCATCAAGGACGAGAACGCCGAACTGCTCATCATCTCGGCCCAGACGGAGGCCGACATCGCCGAACTGGAAAGCTACGAGGAGAAGCAGATGTTCCTGCAGGACATGGGCCTTCAGGAATCGGGCTGCGACCGCCTCATCAAGGCCATCTACCACCTGCTCAACCTGCAGACGTTCATCACGGCCGGCGAGATGGAGGTGAAGGCTTGGACGTTCCGCCGGGGGTGGAAGGCACCGCAGTGCGCCGGCGTCATCCACACGGACTTTGAGAAAGGATTCATCCGCGCCGAAGTCATCAAGTATGACGACTACATCCAGTATGGTTCCGAAGCCGCCGTGCGCGAGGCCGGAAAGATGGGCGTGGAAGGCAAGGACTACGTGGTGCAGGACGGCGACATCATGCACTTCCGCTTCAACGTGTAAGTCATGCTGACCCAGTTGCAATACATTCTGTGGAATCCCGACCTGTTCGCCTTCCACATCGGCAGTTTCGGCGTGCGCTGGTACTCGCTGTGCTGGTGCTTCGCCCTGCTGGCCGCCTACCTTCTCGTGGGGCGGCTCTACAAGCAGCAACACATCCCCGACAAGCTCTTCGACCCCCTCTTCTTCTACTGCTTCGTGGGCATCCTCGTGGGGGCGCGCCTGGGCCATTGCCTGTTCTACGAACCGGGCTACTTCCTCGCCCACCCCTTGGAGATGGTCCTGCCCTTCCGGCAGACGGCAAACGGCTGGGTGTTCACGGGCTATGCCGGACTGGCCAGCCACGGCGGTACGCTGGGGCTCATGCTGGCCCTGTGGCTCTACGTGCGCAAGACGAAGGTGAACATCATGCGCGTGCTCGACAACGTGGCCATCGCCACGCCCGCCAGTGCCATGTTCATCCGCTTGGGCAACCTGATGAACTCGGAAATCATCGGAAAGCCCACCGATGTGCCTTGGGCTTTCATCTTCGAGCGGGTGGACATGTTGCCGCGCCATCCGGGCCAGCTCTACGAGGCTGTCTGTTATTTTCTCTTCCTCATCGTCGGCTACGTGCTCTACCACAAGTGGCCGCAGAAGGTGGGCACGGGGTTCTATTTCGGCTTCTGCCTGACGAGCATCTTCACGGCCCGCTTCTTCATCGAATACACCAAGGAGGTGCAGGAGGCCTGGGAGGCTTCCATGTTGCTCAACATGGGGCAGATTCTGAGCATCCCGTTCATCCTCATCGGAGTCTACTGCATGGCGGGCGGAAAGCTCTGCCGCAAGCTGGGAGAAGGGTCGTAACGACCCTTTTGTTTGCCATGCGGACGCGAAAATGACGTTCGAATAGTGACCTGAATCAGATATGCCCCGGCACGCACCTTTCATACGGCTCCTCATTCCGTGCACCGCGACCTGCCTGTTGGCGGCATCGTGCACGGGGGAAAATGCGCGCTTCCGCTATGGACGCGACGACGGGCAACGGGGAGAAATCCGCTTGGAACGGGTGAACGACAGCCTCTGTGTGCTGCACCACTCCATTGGCGGAAAGGACGTGTCGGAATGGGAACTCCCCTACCCCGTCTACCGCATGGAATGCGGCAACCTGACGGGCGACGGAGTGCCGGAAATCGCCGTGGGCGTCGTCAAACCCACCCGCTACTTTCCCCGTCCCGAGCGGCGTCTCTTCCTCTTCAAGCTCTACAAGGGGCGGTTCATCCGGCCGCTGTGGCTGGGTTCGCGGCTGGCCCGTCCGCTTGTGGATTTCCACCTTGTGCGCGACTCCGTCCCCGCGCGCATCTGCACCACGGAACGCCGCCCCGACGGCACGTTGGTGCGGGCCATGTATCGCCAACAGGGCTTCGGCCTTGTCTTCGAGCGCGACCTCACTGAATGATAAACTCCTAAATCCATTCTTCATCATGAAACACATCTTCCATTCCCTCGTCCTTTGTGCATTGGTGGGCACGGCATGTCTGCACACCTCCTGCCGCTCGTCGCAGAAAAAGCCCGCACAAGATTCCACGGCCAATGCCCAGGAACAAACCACGACCTCCTCCCCTGCCATCGGCCTGCTGACGGACAGCCTCTTGCCCCGAAGCGTGGACCTGACGCAGGACATCAGCGGCCTGAGCTACCAAGAGCTGCGCATCCTGCGCAGTTACCCTTACGCCATCCATGGCTACTGGTTCATCGAGGGCGACCTGAACACTTTTTTCCGCCGGAAAACGGACTGGTACTACGACTTGTGCTACAAGGTGTTGATGGAATCCTACGAACAGAACCATCCTTATGCCGACACCTACGAGAAAGTGAAGCTGACGGCGGACGAGAAAGCCTTCGTGGAGAAAATAGACCGCCGCATGGCCCAGATGGCCCGGCACAGGAACATCACGCGGGAAGGGTGCGAACTGCTCAACCCCTTCCTCTGCGTCAACCTCTTCCAGATGGAACGGTCGGACAAGAAGTTCCTCGCACTGCTGGACCACTGCAACTTCGCCATCGCCCCCATGGGATACGACCAGCTGTTCCATGTCTATGAAGCCAACGACTATCACGAGATGCCCAGTTTCATCACCACGGATGTCTACCTGCAGGCATTGCACATGTACTTCAGCTACGTGCTCAAGAGTTTGGAACGCCACCATTTCACCCTGGCTCTGGAGCAAGTGCTCCACGCCCTCCACACGGAGTGCACGAAACTGGAGCAACAAGAAGCCGTCAGGGCGGAAGCCGGATATGCCGCCACCTACTTTGCCGTGGCCTACCATCTGCTAAGTGGGAGAGATTTGCCCGTTCCAGCCGCATTCCAATCCGCCTACAAGACCGAATTGCAGAGCATCGCGGCTTGCGGGGATGCTCCCTCGGCCTTTCTGGACCAGACCGACACGCTCTTTCCCTACAGCTTGTTCAAACCGCGCGGGCACTACACCCACAACGAAATCAGCCGACGCTACTTCCAGTGCATGATGTGGCTGCAGACGGCCTCGTTCTGCCGCGAAAAGACGACCGCCCTCTGGCGCACCATCGTCATGGCCGCCGCGCTGAACCGCATCCCGGCCGATGCCCGGCAAAAATGCTTGAAGCTGGACCAAACCCTCACCTTCCTGATGGGTGTGCCGGACAACGCCTCCATCCTCGAAATAGCCGACTCCCTGGAGAAAAATGGACTGACGGAACAAGCCTTGGCACACGACGAAAACGTGCTCCGGCAAACAGACGGCATGCTCAAGGACGTCTTCAAGACGCGCAACCGCATCAAGCCGAAAATACAGCTGAGCTGTGCCGACAAAATCAACTTCATGCCCGCCCGCTACATGGCGGACAACGAGATTCTGGGAGCGATGGCCGACCCCGCGCCCAACGCCGAGCGAGCCTACCCCAAGGCGCTGGACGTGTTTGCCGCCTTCGGCGTGGAAAGCTCGGCCGCCTTGCTTGACACCTGCTACCACGAGGAAAAGCGCTGGAAGGACTACAGCGTCACGGCCGGCCGGATGAAACAGCAGTTCCAAGGCCGGGCCGGAGGCGAAGGCACGATGTACGACCGCTGGTTGGAAGCCCTCGTCACCCTGCAACGCCCCGACAAGGACTACCCCGGACTTCTGCGTACTCCGGCCTGGAAAATCAAGAACCTCAACACGGCGCTGGCTTCGTGGACCGAACTGAAACACGACGTGGTGCTCTATGGCGAACAACCCATGCTGGCCGAATGCGGTGGCGGCGGCGAGCTGGCCATCCCCGTCATCGTGGGCTACGTGGAACCCAACCTGGCGTTCTGGAAAAAGCTGAAGGAATTCATCGCCCACCACCGACGGCTCTTGACGGAAACGGGATTTGCCGACGAGGACTTGGTGTCGAAAGCCAATATCTTGGAAGAGCAAGTAGACTTCTGCCTGCACGCGACCGAAAAGGAACTGCGCGGAGACACGCTCACCCAAGAAGAATACATGAACATACAGAAGCTGGGCAGCTCCATTGAATGGTTCACGCTCAGCGTCATCGAACCGGGAGTGGCTTACAATAGCCTGGAAGAGGTGAAGGGGGCATCGCGCTCCATAGCCCTCGTGTCGGACGTGTTCACCCGCAACGTGCCCGGATGCGACAAAAACGGCGTACTGCACGAAGCCACGGGTACGGCCAACGTCATCTATGTGCTGGTGGACATCGGCGGACAGACGTTCCTTACCCGTGGGGCCACGTTCGGTTACTATGAGTTCGTGCGGCCCTTGGGCGAACGGCTGACCGACGAGGAATGGCAGCAAATGCTACGGGACGGCAAGGCGCCCGACCTTCCGGAATGGATTCGTCCCTACTTCCTCCAACAACCGCCCAGCGTGGACGAAACCCTCTTTTATAGTTCGGGATGCTGAGGACAGCGCTTTGGCTCTGCGCCTTTCTCGGTCTGCTTTCCGCCTGCTGCCGGCAACAACCCAAGGAGGACACACTGGACATCCTCTTCACGGGCGACGTGCTGCTGGACCGCAGTGTGCGCCCGTGGATTGAGCGCAATGGTGCGGAAAGCCTCTTTGAAGGAGTAAGCGCAGCCTTTCGGGAAGCCGACGCCGTGGTCGTCAACTTGGAATGCCCGCTCACTACGCGCCACACGCCGGTGGGCAAGAAGTTCGTATTCCGGGCCGACCCGTCGTGGGCCGAAGAGCTATGCCGCGCGGGCATCACCCACGCCGCCCTGGCCAACAACCACACCATAGACCAAGGCCGGCAGGGACTGACCGACACCTACCACGCACTCCGGGAAGCCGGCATCACGCCGCTCGGCTACGGACGGACAATGGAAGAACAAGCCGCTCCCATCGTGGTGCGGAAAGGAAAGGTGGAAGTGGCACTTTTCAACGCCATCCCCCTCCCGATAGAAAACTGGCCGCACGCGGAAGGCAAACCGGACGTCTGCCGCGCGTCCGTCCGCCGGCTGGCCTCCGTCATCCGAAAGTATAAGGCCGCACATCCCCGCACCTTCGTCGTGGCCATCCTCCATTGGGGAACGGAATTCCAACCCCATCCCGACATGCAACAGCGCTACGATGCACGATTGTTGGTGGAAGCCGGAACCGACGCCATAGTGGGCCATCACCCGCACGTGGTGCAACCCGTGGACAGCATCGGTTCCGCTCCCGTCTTCTACAGTTTGGGCAACTTCGTGTTCGACCAAAGCCATCCCGCCACTCAAAAAGCCACCATGGCTCTTCTCCGTTTCACTTCCACCGGATTGAAATTCGAGACAATCCCAATAGAAATCCGCCGATGCAGGCCGCAAATGATTCAAAAAACACTATCTTTGCCCTTAGATATACATTAACAGTTTCAACCATGAAGAAGATACTCACAACCTTGCTCTGCGGCCTCATAGGACTGACGGGATTCGCGCAACAGCGCATCCGCACCCACGTGCCTCTGGACTCCATCGTGCTGAGCGACCCTTGCATCCTGCCGGACTCAGCCACCATGACTTATTACATGACAGGAACGGGAGGCAAACTATGGAAAAGCAAAGACTTGAAATACTGGGACGGCCCGTACGACGTGGCGCAGACCGACCCGCAGTCGTGGATGGGCCCGAATCCCATGATATGGGCAGCCGAACTGCATCGGTATAAAGGCAAATACTACTACTTCGCCACCTTCACCAACCGCGACCTTCTCCTCGGCACTTATCGGGGAAACAAGCTGGAGCGCCGGGCCAGCCACGTGCTCGTGGCCGACAAGGCGGAAGGCCCTTACCGCCCCATGGCGGACGAGACTTATCTGCCCGCCGAAAAGCTGACATTAGACGGCACTTTCTGGGTGGACACCGACGGCAAACCTTATATGGTGTATTGCTACGAATGGTTGCAGACATGGGACGGAACGATTGAGAAGATTGAGCTGAAACCCGACCTGAGCGGCAGCATCGGCGAAGGCCGGCTCCTGTTCCGCGCCAGCGACTCGCCGTGGAGCCGCGAAGTGATAGACGGCGACACCGTGGCCAGCAAAGTGACCGACGGCCCCTACCTCTTCCGCACCCAGACGGGACGGCTCGGCATGATTTGGACCAGCTGGATCTACGACGTCTACACGCAAGGCGTGGCCTACTCTGAGAGCGGCACGCTGGACGGCCCGTGGATTCAGGAAAAAGACCCCATCACACCGCCGAATTTCGGCCACGGCATGCTCTTCCGCACCTTCGACGGCCGGCTGCTCATGTCCGTCCACAGCCACAAGAACATCCACGGACGCTATCACCGCGTGCCCCATCTCTTCGAAGTGGACGACTCGGGAGACCGCATTGTCGTGGGCAAAGAATACCGCTGAGAACAGGACTAACTTCAAAACAAATATTCCATGAGAACCCGATTTTTCTCTTTGCCTTTGCAGGCCTGCCGCTCTCCATGGGCGCGCAAAACAACGAAACGGAGGAAACTACCACCTATCCGATAGCCGAATACGACCGCGCTGCCACCATCGTGATGCACGAACCCAACGAAGAACTGTTCGTGGGAACCATGCACCCCGCAGCCGCGCTCTTCATGGATTACTTCAACGCAGACAAAGCCGCAGAGGAACATGAAGCCTATCAGAACATCCTGAGAGAAACAGGCGCCAATGTGGTCACCGTGCGCGACCTGCTGCTCAAGGGGTGCGTGGACGAGGAAGGCAACGCCATTGAAGGGGCCGAACTCGACGCACTGCGCGAATTTGCATCACATTATCTCACCTACACTTGCAGCGAAGGCGTAGACCCGGCCAAACAGGAAACTTACAGGCAGGAGATGCTGGCAAAATTCCAGCCCGGAGACTTGGTGGACATCATCTTGCTGCAACCGGAAATCATCCTGCGCAAAACGGACATCAATACGAGCTTCGAAGCGTCGTACCAGCTGCACCCCGTGATGAACCTCTTCTTCATGCGCGACCAGGCCATCACTACTTCCAAGGGAGTGGTCATCGGCAAAATGAACTCCTCGCAACGGCGGTTGGAATCGGACATCGCCGAATTCTGCTACCGCAAACTGGGCGAACAACCCATTTACCGCATTGAAGGAGAAGACGCTTTCCTCGAAGGAGGCAACTACCTGCCCTTCGGCACTCTGTCGTTCATCGGTTGCGGACTGCGCACCACGCAGGCCGCCATCGACCAACTGCTCGAACACGACCTCATCGGCAAGGATACGCTCGTTGTGGTGCGCGACCAATGGAAATCCCAGGACCAGATGCACCTCGACACCTATTTCAACATCATTGACCGCAACTTGGTGACGATGTGTGCCAACCGCGTGGAAGCCGAACCGGGCGATATCGACTTCCTGACAGTGGACGTCTACGCCAGAAACACCGAAGGCAACTTTGAGAAGGCAGTTTCGGGCATTCCTTTTACCGAATTCCTGGCGAAACGCGGCATAGACATCATCCCCATCGAAAAAGCCGACGAACTGAACTACGCCAACAATTTCCTGACTGTCGGAGCACGCAAAATCGTGATGGTGGCCGGACAATCGCTCGAGCTGCAGGCCCAACTGCGCGAACATGGCGTGGACGTGACTTGGGCCTATCTGGACAACCTGACGCGCGGCTACGGCGCGGTACATTGCATGACGCAGGTGGTGAGACGCATCCCACAGGACGAAACAGGAAGCAGCGTCAGGACACTGACCGCCGGTAGCGCTTCCTGCCAAGTGGAAGGCGGCAAGGGCATCATCCGTCTGACGCCCTCCCAGCCCATGCGGATTGATATTTAGTCATCTCTTAAAATTTTGTTATTGCTTAATAGTCAATAAATTAATGTACCA
>ERZ779877.2038-NODE-2038-length-15559-cov-8.357327_pt1 | contig 15559 bp, 18 predicted proteins | sample MGYA00511556_ERZ779877 | MGnify/ENA primary metagenome ERZ779877 (study PRJEB29588, sample SAMEA2159338) | human gut metagenome | biome: human gut; feature: human-associated habitat; material: faeces | place: Denmark | collected 2008/2010 ...
ATTATATAAAAAATATAATAATCATAAAACTAAATTATTGCCTTGTATAGGATTGGCTGATGTAATAGAAGATGGAAATAAGGAAAAACAAAAAGAAGTATTAGAAAAGATGTTGGGACAATATAGAGGAAAAATAAAAAATGTAGTACTTCGGTTGTACACATTATCCATTGATAGTACAAGAAATTAGAGACATATTAGGAGAAAATATACAATTTTTTAATGGAGCACCAAGGCTTGCAAAGCATTTATATGAAGTTTTAGAAGAAAATGATTTATTGGAAAATAATAATGGATATATAGAATTTTATGATTCAAAAAATTCAGAAAAAAAGAAAGAAAGATTTTTTAATATTATAAAAAAGTAATGGAGGAAGATGTAAGATGGATAGAAAAATAAAAAACATTATGAAGATGGGAATTTTAGTATTAATTTGTATGACAATTATTGGGTGGTGCAATATATCTTTGTGTGCAACATCAAAGGAAAATAATATAAAAAGCGAAGCGGAAAAATATGCTAAAGATATAGATTTAAATAATATAAATAAAGAAGATATTTTAAATGCATATGAAGAAATTAGTCAAGAATATACAAATGAAGAATTATCAAACTTTATAGATGAATATAAAGAAGAAATAAAACAACAGGGAATTAGCGAAGAAGCAATAAATGCAGGAAAAGAAATATTAAAAACAACAGATAAAGAGAGTGTAAAAGAGATAATAAAAAACGACATTGATTTTGATAAAATACAAGAAAAAATAGACAGTGGAGCTACAATAAATCAAGCTGTAAAAGAAACCGTAAAAGAAACAAGCACAGATAAAAAAATAGAGCTAGGAATTAAAGTGCTATTAGCAAATAAAATAGTGAGAATTTCATTAATTGTATGTGCTATTCTTTTTGTATATGAAATTATAGTAAGATGGATTATTTACAAAAAAGCTGGAAGACATGGATGGGCAGCCATTGTACCGATTTATAGACAAATAACAATGTATAAAGTTAGTGGTTTATCACCATGGCTTATCTTATTAATATTGATTCCAATAATAGGAGCATTTATAATAGCGATAATTGAGATAATTCAAAAATTTAAATTATCAAAGAAATTTGGAAAAGGTGTATTATTTGGATTTGGATTGCTATTTTTACAACCAATTTTTGAAAGTATAATAGCTTTTAGTAAAAAAATAAAATATAAAGGATAATAAAAAGAAAAGATATTTTTGCATTAGAACAATTTAACAAACTCATATATTTTTAGTACCATTTAAAAATTATTTATAAAAATACTGTATAAATAATAATTCAATTGGGTAAAATTTATTCAAAAGAAAGGAATGGTGCGTTTATGGAAAATGTAGTGAAAGACTTAAATGATTTTTTGTCTGACTTAAATATATTTTATCGAAAATTACAAAATTATCATTGGAATGTATGTGGAAAAGACTTCTTTGTATTACACAGCAAATTAGAAGAATATTATGATGAAGTAAACAAACAAATTGATGAAATAGCAGAACATATCTTAATGTTAGGAGAACAACCACTAGGAACAATGCAAGACTATTTAAATAATACTTGTATAGTAGAAGCAAAAAATGAAAAAATAGAAGAAAAAGCTATTTTTGAAAATATTATAAATGATCTAGGGACATTATTAAATAAAGTAACTAATATAAAAGAAGAATCAGATAAGCAAAATATGTATGCTACATCAAGCTTAATGGATGAGTATATAGAAGGATATATGAAGAAACTATGGATGTGCAGACAACGAGACAAGGGAGACAGGTCTTAGATGGGACAAGTGGGGACAGGTCTTGGGACAAGGGGGACAGGTCTTAGATGTCTCATATATTTGGTTACCAAATATATGAGACATCTAAGACCTGTCCCCCTTGTCCCAAGACCTGTCTCCCCTTGTCCTAAGACCTGTCCCCCTTGTCCCATCTGTCCAGTGTTCACAAAAAATTCACAAAAAAATTAGCAAAATGTATTGACAAGTGCTAAAAAGGGGTATAATATATATGAAGTTAGCAAACAACAACAAAGAGTGCTAAAACAGAACTAACAATTTTAATAAAAGAGGTGAAAAAATTGTTAGACGATAGAAAAAAGAAAGTTTTACAAGCTATTGTAGAAGAATATATTAATACAGCAGAGCCTGTAAGTTCAAATGCATTAACAGATAATCATGGATTAGACTGTAGTAGTGCTACAATTAGAAATGAAATGGCTGATTTAGAGAAAAAAGGTTATTTAGATAAAACCCACACATCAAGTGGAAGAGTGCCATCAGCTAAAGGGTATAGATATTACGTAGATGAATTATTAAATGATAAAGATATCAGTTTAGAAGAAATCAAATATATAAGTTCAAAACTTGAAACAAAAGTAAATGAAATTGAAGATTTAACCAAAATAACAGCTAACACAATTTCAGAAGTAACACATTATACAACTGTTTCAATAGGGCCAAAGCCAGTAAATCAACTAATTGAAGAAATAAAATTTGTTCTATTAGGTTCAAGAATGATGATGGCAGTTATTCTAACAGACACAGGTTTAGTAAAAGAAACGATTATAAAATTTGATGAAGATATAAATGAAAAACAAGTCGAAACTATGAACTATATGTTTAATAATAAACTAAAAGGTCAACCAATTGAAACTATAGATAGACCGTTAGAAGAATACTTATATGATGAAATGACTTATAGTGTTAATGTTATAAAACCAGTTATTGAGCAAATAAAAAAAGTATTAGAAGAAGATAATAAAATATATCTTGAAGGAGCTAATAAATCTTTTGATTTACCAGAGTTTAATAGCTTAGAAGTAGCTAAAAATTTTATAAACATATTAGATAAAAAAGAAATGGTAGCAGATATGTTGGATTCAGGATTTGCAGAAGATATTAAGGTATATATAGGTGAAGAAAACGAAAAAGAACAATTAAAAGATTTTAGCGTAGTAACATTTAAACATAAAGTAAACGGAAAAGATTTAGGAACAATAGGAATTATAGGACCAAAAAGAATGGATTATTCAAAAGTTATTTCTGTTATGAAATATATTAATCAAAAATTAAATGGAAAAAGTAATTAATATTAAAAATAAAAAGAAAGAAGGGATAAAATGGCAGAGAACGAAAAAGAACAAAAAGAAGAATTAAAAGAGGAAAAACAAGAAAAAAAGGAAAAGAAACATAAGGACATGGTACCAAAACAAGATTATGATGAATTAGACGATAGATTTAAAAGAATTCTAGCAGAATTTGAAAACTTTAAAAAGAGAAGCAACAAAGAAAGAGAAGGATTATATAATTCTATACTTTCAGATGTAATTGAAGTAATGCTTCCAGTTGTAGACAATTTAGAAAATGCAGCAAAAGTAGAAACAGCAGACGAAAATTACAAACAAGGAGTAGAACTTGTATTAAAACAATTTAAAGATGTCTTAAAATCAAAAGGAGTAGAAGAAATAGAAACAGTAGGAAAAACTTTTGATCCTGAATTACATGAGGCTGTAAGTAGTATTCAAGATGAAAACTTAGGTGAAAAAGAAATAGCACAAGAATATAGAAAAGGCTATAAAATAGGAAACAGAGTAATTAGACATTCTATGGTAGTAGTAGCAAACTAACTTGTTTATACAAAATTAACAAGTTGAAACATATTAAAATGTTATTAATTTTTAATTAGTTATAAATCTAAAGACAAACTGTACAATTTAAAATTGTACATAAAATAAAAAATAAATTTAGGAGGAATTTAAAATGGGAAAAATTATAGGAATTGACTTAGGAACAACAAATTCATGTGTAGCAGTTATGGAAGGAGGAGAACCAGTTGTTATACCAAATGCAGAAGGTAATAGAACAACTCCATCAGTAGTTGCATTTTCAAAAAATGGAGAAAGACTAGTAGGACAAATTGCAAAACGTCAAGCAGTTACAAATCCAGATAATACAGTTATATCAATAAAAAGAAAAATGGGAACAGCAGAAAAAGTAGATATAGAAGGTGATAAATTCACACCTCAAGAAATCTCAGCAATGATATTACAAAAATTAAAAGCAGATGCTGAAAACTATTTAGGACAAAAAGTAACACAAGCAGTTATAACTGTTCCAGCATACTTTAATGATAGTCAAAGACAAGCAACAAAAGATGCAGGAAAAATTGCAGGACTAGAAGTATTAAGAATTATAAATGAACCAACAGCAGCAGCTTTAGCATATGGAATGGATAAAGAACAAGACCAAAAAATTATGATTTATGACTTAGGAGGAGGAACATTTGATGTTTCTATACTAGATATTGGTGACGGAGTATTTGAAGTTTTATCAACAAGTGGTAATACACATTTAGGAGGAGACGATTTTGATAACGCAATTATCAATTACTTAGTAGATGAATTCAAAAAATCAAATGGAATTGATTTAAAAGCAGATAAAATGGCAATGCAAAGACTAAAAGAAGCAGCAGAAAAAGCAAAAATAGAATTATCAGGAGTACAACAAACACAAATAAATTTACCATTTATCACAGCTGATTCAACAGGACCAAAACACTTAGATGTTACATTAACAAGATCTAAATTTGAAGAATTAATTCATGACTTAGTAGAAGCAACAGCAGGACCAGTTAATCAAGCTCTTAAAGATGCAGGATTATCAGCAAATGATATTCACAAAGTATTATTAGTAGGTGGTTCTACAAGAGTTCCAGCTGTACAAGAAGCAGTAAAAAGAATTACTGGAAAAGAAGCAGACAAAGGAATAAACCCAGATGAATGTGTTGCTATCGGTGCAGCAATTCAAGGTGGTGTATTATCAGGAGATGTAAAAGACTTAGTATTATTAGATGTTACACCATTATCATTAGGTATTGAAACATATGGAGGAGTATTTACAAAATTAATTGAAAGAAATACTACAATACCAACTAAAAAATCACAAATATTCTCTACAGCAGCAGATGGTCAAACATCAGTAGAAGTTCACGTTTTACAAGGTGAAAGAGAAATGGCAGCATACAACAAAACACTTGGAAGATTCCAATTAACAGGAATTCCAGCAGCACCAAGAGGAGTTCCACAAATCGAAGTAACTTTTGATATTGATGCAAATGGTATTGTTCATGTATCTGCAAAAGATATGGCAACAGGAAACAGCCAAGACGTATCTATTACAGCATCAACAAACTTAACAGATGAAGATATTGATAAAGCAGTAAAAGATGCAGAAGCACATGCTGAAGAAGACAAAAAGAAAAAAGAAGAAATTGAAGTAAAAAATAATGCAGAAAGTTTAATATATAATAGTGAAAAAACATTAAAAGACTTAGGAGATAAAATTAGTGGAGAAGAAAAAGCAAAAGTAGAAACAGAAATAGACAACACTAAAAAAGCATTAGAAACAAACGATACAGATAAAATAAAAGAAGCAACAGAAAAACTAACAAAAGTATTTTATGATATGTCAGAACAATTATACAAGAATGCAAATCCAAACGGAGCTCAAGGAGCTGGAACAGATGCAAATGCAGGAGAAGGACCAAAGACAGACGAAAAAGGAAATGTTTATGATGCAGATTATAAAGTAGAAGATGATAACAAAGAATAATTTCCACCTAGAATTATGTTTGTTAACAAATTTATAAAAAACTAAATTAAGAAACAAAATGAGCCTCTTTCATTCAGGCTAACAAAGTTAATTTTGTTCCTGTGAACATTACTCATTTTGTTTCTTTTGATTTAAAAAAGTGGAGGAAAAAATGGCTAATAAAAGAGATTATTATGAAGTATTAGGAGTTAATAAAAATGCAACAGAGGACGAATTAAAAAAAGCTTATCGTAAACTTGCTAAAAAATATCATCCTGATGCAAATCTAGACAATAAAGAAGAAGCAGAGAAAAAATTTAAGGAAGTAAATGAAGCATATGAGACATTATCAGATCCTCAAAAAAGAAAAATGTATGACCAATTTGGACCAGATGGACCACAAGGCTTTGGAGGAGGAGCAGGAGGACCATTTGGTGGTCAAGGTGGATATTATTCTTATAATGGTTCTGGTTTTGATGGATTTGGAGATTTCGGAGACTTAGGAGATATTTTCTCTTCCATTTTTGGTGGAGGATTTGGAGGCAGAGGAGCTTCTGCTAAGCAAAGAGGACCACGTAAAGGTGCAGATTTAAATGTACGAATGGAGATTACATTTGAACAAGCATTTTCAGGAGTAGAAAAAGAAATAGTAATAACGAGAGACGAAGAGTGCCATATTTGTCATGGAAGCGGAGCAAAACCAGGAACATCGCCTGTAAAATGTCCTACTTGTCATGGAACAGGTCAAGTAACTCAAGTTCAAAATACAATTTTAGGTCAAATGCAAACAAGCAGAACTTGTAGTAGCTGTCATGGAACAGGAGAAATAATAAATGAACCATGTGAAAACTGTAGAGGAAAAGGAAAAGTTCGTAAACAACCAAAAATAAAAGTAAAAATACCAGCAGGAATAGATGATAATCAAACTGTAGTATTAAGAGGAGAAGGAGAACCAGGAGAAAAAGGTGGAGCTAAAGGAGACTTATATATTACAGTAAAAATAAAAAAACATAGTATATATACAAGAAAAGGAAATAATGTATTATGCGAAATACCAATAACTATTACACAAGCAACATTAGGTGCAGAACTTGAAATACCGATGGTAGATGGAACAAAGGAAAAATATAAAATACCAGATGGAACACAAACAGGTACTAAATTTACTATTAGAAATAGAGGATTTAAATCTATTAATTCAAGTTTAGTTGGCGATTTTGTATTTACTGTAACAGTTCAAACACCAAAAAGATTAACTAAGGAACAACGTGAGTTATTAGTACAATTAGCAAAAACTATGAATGAACAACCACCAGTAAAAAAACGTGGATTGTTTGGATAAAATTAGAATATGAATTAAGTAAATTACACCTTGAATTTAGAAATAAGTTCAAGGTGATTTTTTTGCGTTATGTTAATTGTAACGTTTCAAGATTTACAAAAAACAACAAAGATTTTAAAAAACAGAAATAAATCGCGATAATATATTGACTTAATTCAACAATATTTGTAAAATGATAGTGTAAATTAAATTTATTTTTGTAAATAGAAAAAAAGAACCTTGAAAATAAAATATCTTTGGTCAAAAAAGTAAATGGTTTGAATACTATTTACAAAAATGGAAATAATTTAAAGAGAAAAATAAAAAAAGAAAACAGAAAACAAAAGAAGGGAGAAAGTTTTATGATAACAATTAAAACAGCAAAAAAACAGAAGTTAAAAGAAAGCAAAGGTATTACATTAATAGCATTGGTAATAACAATAATTGTACTTTTAATCCTAGCAGGAGTAACAATTGCGACATTAACTGGAGACAATGGAATATTAAAAAAGGCAGGAGATGCAAAGACACAAACAGAACAAGCAAAAGAAGATGAAAATTTAAAAATAGCAATAGCAGGAAGTTATGGGACTGATGGAAAACTGAATTTAAAAGATTTAAAGGACAATTTAACAAATCAAGGAATTGATTATGATAAAAATAATACTGGATTTCCATTAGAAGTAATAGTAAATGGAGAAAAGAAAAAAATAGACGCAAATGGAAATGTAACTGTTAAATTAGAAAGTGTAGCTGACTCAAAAACAAAAGGGACAGTGTTTGATGATGTAACAACGTTAGAAGACACATATGGAAACCAAGTAAAAATACCAAAAGGATTTAAAATAGCAAATGATTCAGCAACAGATGTAACAGGAGGAATAGTAATAGAAGATGCAACATATACAAATACAATAGGAAGCCAATTTGTATGGATACCAGTAGGAACTGGAGAAAATGCTATAAAGAAGGCAAATAATAAAACAGTAGAAATAAAATTAAGTAGATATACATTTAAAAATGATGGAACACCAATAGATCAAGAAGATAATATTATAGATTCATATTATCAGGAATTAGCAACATCAAACTATGGAAATGCAACAGCAAAAGATATAGAGAAATTTAAAACAAGTGCAAATAGTAATCATGGATATTATATAGGAAGATATGAAGCAGGAAAAACAGATAATGATGGATTTATGGTTTGTAAATCAGGACAAGAAGTATGGAACAATATAACGCAACCAAAAGCATCAGAAGTATCAAGAAATATGTATGGAAGTGAAGCAAAAGTAACAAGTGATTTAATAAATAGTTATGCATGGGATACAGCAATAGTGTTTATACAAAAGTGTGGAACAGAAAGTAATAGTTCAACATATTCATATACTGTTGGACAATCATCAACAAGTACAAGTGCTCCACAAACTACAGGAACAAATATATTGAAAGCAACAAGTAAAGTAGATAAGCAATGTAATATATTTGATATGGCAGGAAATTGTCTTGAATGGACGACAGAAACTTATAGCAGTTCCTACCGTCCTTGCGTTTATCGAGGAGGTAGTTACGGCTACAGCGACTATTACACGAGTAGTCGCTACAGCTACGGTACTTCCAGTGCTGGCAGCTACGGTTCGTTCCGCCCACTTTTATATTTGTAGAGCTGAACTCTGTGAAAACTAAAACTATAACAATAGAAAAGTAGTTTTAATATAGTGTTAATTAAATAAGAGTAATTAACGAATGAAATACGTTAATTAGAGAAAATTTTCATTCATTTTCAAAATACGTTTTAAACGGATTTTGGAATATGAAGAAAATTTTCCACTAACGTGGCGCTTTTTTGACGTTTAAAACATAAAAAATATTATATGAGAAAGGAAGAGAGAATATGGGATTTAGTAAAATGATGGAATTATTGCAACAAAAAAACAAAGGGAAAATTGTTTTTTGCAATATGGGTAATTTTTATATAGCCATTGGTAAAGATGCTGTATTGTTAAATAATTTGATAGATCTAAAATTAAGTTGTTTAAAACAAGAAATATGTAAAGTTGGATTTCCAATAAATGCATTAGAAAAATATACAGAATTGATAGCTGAAAAAGAATATAGTTATATAGTATATTTTTTCAATCAAGAAAAAGAAGAACTGGAGATAATTATGCAATATGAAGGTAAAAATAACAATGAAATTAAAGAAAAGGTCAATTGAAAAAGTAAATTCTATTTGGAAAAAGTAAATTCTAGTTACCGAGTAAATACTATTTATAAGCAAAAATTTAATGCCAAAACATTGATTTTTGCTTATTTTTAGTGTGAAATGAGAATATAGACAAGAAAAAAAGACGAACTTAAGCGAGTGAATTCAAATGCTTCGTATGGAGTCTTTCCACCAAGAGATTTTCTTGGTACAGAATTTATGTGTGAGAACATTAAGTCAAGCTTGTCCTGCGTCAAATTTGACATAGATTTTTTCTTTAGTATAATATCTCGTATAAATTCATGATTATTTTCTACATGTGGCTTCTGGCTTGGCATTTGTGCATAACAATAAAATATATTACTTCTAATTTCACCTGTTTCTGCATTTACTTCAAACTGTTTATTTAGTAAATTTACTAAAAACTATTGACAAATAAGCTAAAATAGTGTAAAGTATATTAGCATTACAAAAATATGTAATGATTTCAGAAGAAAGAGGTAATAGCTATGGAGGAAAAAGTAAAAATTAGTATGTTATGCCAATTATATGGAAAACTTCTAACAAAAAAACAATTTGAATTCATAGATGATTACTATAATAATGACTTGTCATTATCAGAAATTGCAGAAAATCATAATATAACCAGACAAGCTGTTAGGGACATCATAAAGAAGGGGGAAAAGAAACTTTTCGAATATGAAGAAAAGTTAATGTTTATGAAAAGGATGTTAAATCAAGAAAAAAGAATTGAAAAAGCTTTATCAGAATTGACAAAAATACAAAAAGATTCTTCAGATAAGCAGGTAGTAAGCGTTTTAGAGAGTATAAAAAAAGAATTAAACTATTTAGTATAATAAAAAGTTAAGAATAGGAGTTGAAATTATGGCTTTTGAAGGTTTATCTTCTAGATTACAAGAAATAACAAGAAAAATTAGAGGAAAAGCAAGAATTACAGAATCAGACTTAAAAGAAATGTTAAGAGAGGTTAAACTTGCACTTTTAGAAGCTGATGTTAACTATAAAATAGTAAAAGATTTTATAGAAACTGTTCGAGAAAAAGCACTTGGTCAAGATGTATTAAAATCTTTAACACCAGGGCAACAAGTTGTAAAAGTTGTAAAAGACGAGTTAGTAGAGTTACTTCGGAGGAACAGAGAGCAGAATAAATTTTACTCCTAATCCACCAACAGTAATTATGCTAGTTGGACTTCAGGGGTCTGGTAAAACTACAACATCAGGTAAACTTGCTAATTTACTTAGAAAACAAGGGAAAAATCCTTTGTTAGTAGCATGTGATGTATATAGACCAGCAGCTATAAAACAATTACAAGTAGTAGGTAAACAATTAAACATTCCTGTATTTGCAAATGAAACATCAAAAGATGTAGTTCATATAGCAAAACAAGCAATGTCAACAGCAATTTCAAAATTAAATGATGTAGTAATTTTAGATACAGCTGGACGATTACATATTGATGAAGCTTTAATGGATGAACTAAAAAATCTAAAGGCTGGAATTAAACCACATGAAATTTTGCTTGTAGTTGATAGTATGACAGGTCAAGATGCTGTAAATGTAGCAGAAAAATTTAATGAAGCATTAGGAATTGATGGAGTAGTATTAACCAAGTTAGATGGTGACACACGTGGTGGAGCTGCATTATCTGTAAAAAAAGTAACAGGAAAACCAATTAAGTTTGCTGCAACAGGTGAAAAATTAAGTGATATTGAAGTATTTCATCCAGATAGAATGGCACAAAGAATATTAGGAATGGGAGATATATTATCTGTCATTGAAAAAGCTGAAGAATCATTTGATTTAGAGCAAGCAGAAAAATTAGAAAAGCAATTAAGAAAAAAAGAATTTGACTTAGATGATTATTTATCACAAATAAGACAAATTAAAAAAATGGGTTCGTTTTCATCTTTATTAAAAATGATTCCAGGAATGAATCAATTAAAAGATGTAAAAATAGATGATAAAGAATTTGTAAAAATTGAAGCAATGATATGTTCTATGACAAAAGCAGAAAAAAGAAATACAAAACTTTTAAATGCGAGTCGTAGACAACGTATAGCAAAAGGTAGTGGAACAACAGTACAAGACATTAATAAATTCATTAAGTCATTTGAAATGACACAAAAAATGATGAAAAAGATGAAAAGCGATAAAGGCGGAATGAAAAAGTTGATGAAAGGCATTGATGAAAATACATTAAAAAACTTTAAGTTCTAATTAAATTATGTTATTAAATTTTAAGTTAACTGTTTAAGCTTTGCTTGTCACAGATAACTTATGCAATTGAGCAAAGCGAGATTGTAGATAATAGAAATGAAATTTTCAGGAGGTGAAATAAATGGTAAAAATTAGATTACAAAGACAAGGAAAGAAAAAGGCTCCATTCTATCATATAGTTGTAGCAGATTCAAAATCTCCAAGAGATGGAAAAATCATTGAACAATTAGGAACATACAACCCAATGACAGATCCAGCTACAATTGTTTTAGATAAAGAAAAAGTAGAAAAATGGATTAAAAATGGAGCAAAACCAACAGATACAGTTAAGGCTTTAATTGAAAAAGCTTAATGTTAAAACAAATAAAACTTAAACAAGGAAGGAATACGACCATGAAAGAAGTTTTAAAAACCATTATTTCAAATTTAGTAGATAATGAAGAGGCTGTTGAAATAAACCAAATAGATAGTGAAAAATCAATTACATTTGAAGTAAAAGTAGCAGAAGCTGACATGGGGAAAGTAATAGGAAAACAAGGAAGACTTGCAAAATCTATTAGAACAGTAATGAAAGCAGTAGCAGCAAGAGAACATAAAAAAGTGTCAGTTGAATTTATAGGATAATTGGAGTATTTTATATGACAAAATATCTTGAGATTGGTCAAATTGTAAATACATTTGGAATCAAGGGAATGGTAAAAGTAAAACCATTTACAGATGACAATAAGCGATTTGATAGATTAGAAAAAGTATATATTAAAAATAAAGAAAAATTAAAAGAATATCAAATAGAAGAGGTAAAGTATCATAAAGATATGATATTAATCAAATTCAGAGGAATAGAAAATCCAGAACAAGCAAATTTATTACGTAATAGTTACTTAATGATTGATAGAGAAGAAGAAAAACCTCTTGAAGAAGGAACTTATTATATAGTAGATATGATAGGAATGGATGTATATACTGAGGAAGGAGAAAAACTTGGAAATATAGAAGATATTTTTAATACAGGTAGCAATGATATATACGTAGTAAAAAGTGAACTAGGAAAACAAATACTTTTACCTGCAATTAGTGATGTGGTAAAAAACATTGATATGGAAAATAAAAAAATGGTAGTTCATTTAATATCTGGACTAATTTAATGGAGGAAAAAATGAAATTTGATGTTTTAACACTTTTTCCAGATATGTTTGAATGTTTAAATCAAAGTATTATTGGAAGAGCTAAAGAAAAAGAACTAATAGATATTAATTTGATAAATATTAGAGATTTTTCAAATAATAAACATAAAAAAGTAGATGATACTCCATATGGTGGAGGGAGTGGCATGGTAATGATGCCAGATGTAGTATATAGAGCTTATGAATCTGTTAAAACAAAAGATGCAAAAGTAATATATATGACACCACAAGGAAAAAAATTAGACCAAAAAAAAGTAGAAGATTTAGCAAAACAAAACCATTTAATTATACTTTGTGGACATTATGAGGGAATTGATCAAAGAGTTCTTGATAAAATTGTGGATGAAGAAGTATCAATTGGAGATTATGTATTAACAGGAGGAGAGATTCCTGCTATGGTGTTAATAGATAGTGTGAGTAGATATGTAGAAGGTGTTTTAAACAAAGAGTCTATAAAAGAGGAAAGTTTTTCAAATGGCCTTTTGGAATATCCACAATATACAAGACCAGAAGTATTTGAAGGAGAAAAAGTTCCTGATATATTGCTTTCTGGAAATCATCAAAATATAGATAAATGGAGAAAACAAAAATCTTTGGAAATAACAAAAAGTAAAAGGCCGGATTTGCTTTTAAAGTAAAGCAAAAGAGGTAAAAAAGAAGTGCACAAAAATTTTTAAGTTGCACCGCTCGGAGAATAGAAAAAAGGAGGAAATTCTAAAATGGATATTATAAAATCTATTGAACATGAACAATTAAAAAATAAAATACCAGAATTAAAAGTTGGTAATACAGTTAGAGTACACGTAAGAATCAAAGAAGGAAACAAAGAAAGAATCCAAGTATTTGAAGGAATTATTATAAAAGTACAAGGTGGAGGAGTTAATAAAACATTCACTGTAAGAAAGATTTCTTATGGAGTAGGTGTTGAAAAAACTTTCTTAGTACATTCACCATTAGTTGAAAAAGTAGAATTAGTAAGAGTAGGTAAAGCAAGAAGAGCTAGATTATTCTACTTAAGAGACAGAGTTGGTAAAGCTGCTAAAACTAAGGAACAAATAGGAGCTAGAATTGAAGATAGAGAAATTACAATAAAAGAAGATTTAGCAGAAGAACCAGTAGCTGAAGAAGTTAAAGAAGAAGCTACAGTAAAAGCTGAAGAAAAAGTTTCAGAAGAAGTAGCAGATAAAAAAGCTGAATAATAAACATAAAAAATTAGTAAATTGTCTTAAAAGAAAATTTACTAATTTTTTTACTTATTTAAACATATCTTCCATGTTATACAATCCGTTTGATTTTGTTACAATAAAATCAGCAGCTTTTAAAGCACCTTCAGCAAATAAATTTCTTGAATATGAAGTATGTTTGATTTCAAATGTTTCATATTCACCAAAAAATTGAACAGTATGTTCTCCTACAATATTTCCTCCACGAATAGAATTTATACCAATTTCATTTTTATTTCTTTTTTCATGTTTATCATGTCTATTATATTCATAATAAAGAGAATTTCCAAGAGATTTATTAATAGAATCTGCAAGCATTTGTGCAGTTCCACTTGGGCTATCTATTTTTCTATTATGGTGAGTTTCTGTTATTTCAATGTCAGTATTTTTTAATAAAGGAGCAAGCCATTGAACTAATTTTTTCATAATCATAATATCATAAGACATATTTGCGGATTTAAAAATAGGAATTTTTTTACTAGCTTCTTTAATAATAAGTTCTTCTTCATTTGTAAATCCGGTTGTAGCAATTACAATAGGCACATGATTTGAAACAGCATATTGTAAAATAGTAAGAGTAGCAACTGGAATTGAAAAGTCAATAATAACATCAGGTTTTTCTACAATATTTTCAATTTTATCATATACAGGAAAAGCAAATTCTCCAGTTATATTTTTATCAAAGCCACATTTTAATACTAAATTTTCATTTTGTTCTATCAAGTCACAAACTATTTGACCCATTTTTCCATAACATCCATTAACCATTACTTCTAACATAATTATTATAATCCTTTCTACATTAATTACTAAATTTTAATAATTCATTTTTTAACAATTCTTCTTTTTCTTTGCTTATTTGAGTTAAAGGCAATCTAGGAATCCCATAATTATATCCTAATAAGTTTAATGCACTTTTTACAGGAATAGGATTAACTTCGCTAAATAAAGCTTTTATTAAAGGAATTGCATTTAATTGCATTTTAGTTGAATGTTCTATATTTCCATCAAAAAAGTTTTGAACCATATCATGAGTATATTCAGGAAAAATATTTGAAAGGACAGATATAACTCCAATTCCACCAAGAGATAAGACAGGTATAATCTGATCATCATTTCCAGAATAAATATGCAAATTTTCGCCACATAGATGTGCTATTTCAGCTACTTGAGACAAATTTCCGCTAGCTTCTTTAATAGCAACTATATTCTCGATTTTTGAAAGTTCTAAACAAGTTTTAGGTTCAATATTTACACTTGTTCTACCAGGTACATTATAAATTATAATAGGTAAGGAAACATTTTTTGCAATTTCTGTATAATGCTCTATTAATCCGTTTTGTGTACACTTATTATAATATGGTGTAACTATCAATAAACCGTCAACGCCTAAAGATTCAACTTCTTTAGAATATTGAATTACATTACTTGTGTTATTACCACCTGTTCCAGCAATAATAGGAATTCTTCCATGAGAAATATCTACAGCAGTTTTTATTGTAGATATTTTTTCTTCAGTTGTCATAGTAGCAGCTTCACCAGTTGTACCACAAACAATAATAGCATCTGCTTTATTTTGAATTTGATTTTCTAGTAACTTTTCAAATTCTTTTAGATTTACACCATCTTTATCAAAAGGTGTACAAATAGCTGTACCACAGCCTTTAAATAAAATTTTCTTTTTCATTAAAATCACACTCCTAAAAGAGTAATATCATATAAATGTAGTTACATCTATATTCTATAGAAATTATATTATAATAAA
>ERZ779877.2052-NODE-2052-length-15512-cov-2.508831_pt1 | contig 15512 bp, 9 predicted proteins | sample MGYA00511556_ERZ779877 | MGnify/ENA primary metagenome ERZ779877 (study PRJEB29588, sample SAMEA2159338) | human gut metagenome | biome: human gut; feature: human-associated habitat; material: faeces | place: Denmark | collected 2008/2010 ...
ACTTAAAGATAATCGGAGTATTGACTTCATCGGGAAGCTCCGAACTCACCATATCCAATTTATCACGCACATCATTAGTCAACACATCAATATCATAGCCATATTCGAATTCCAAAGTGATAACTGATATATTTTCTGAAGACTTGGATGTAATATGTTTCAAATTACTAACCGAGTTCAACGTATTTTCCAACGGACGGGTTACGTTGTTCTCTATATCGGAAGCACTGGCACCCTGATAAGATGTCATAACCATAATGGTATTGGTATCAATATCGGGATACAAGTCTACCGGAAGTTTCGACAATGAGAACAGACCAAAGATCGCTACGGCCAAAAAGCATAACGAGGTCATAATCGGTTTTTTAACCGCTCCTTCGTATAAACTCATGTTTGTTAAATTAAAAATTAAGAACTAAAAAATCATATATAGGTAAATAAATATGGAGTATTATCAACTAATTCTCAATTTTTAATTTACTGCCACTTCCACACCATCGGCCAAACGGGTCTGACCGGCAACCACCACCTGCGAATTATCCTCCACCCCGGAAATCAATTCATATTCGGTTCCCATCCGACGTCCCAATTCTACTTTATTATAAGAAACCTTACCGTCTTTGTAGACATATACATAACGGTCGCCCGAACCGGCACGTTTCACAATAGCCTGATCAGGAACCACCACATGCCGCAATGTACCAAAGCTCACAGTCACACGGCCAAACATTCCCGGACGTATACGCTGACGGGTATTAGCCAATTTTACCTCTACAGGAAAAGTATGAGTAGCAGCATCAATAGTAGGATACACCAAACTAACTTTCCCTTCGAATTCCTCATCACCATACACATCAAATTTCACCTTTACGATCATACCTTTAGTCACTTTCGGGAAATAAGGTTCGGATACATTGATCAACAGTTTAACCGGAGTGATCTGTTCAATGACCAACACAGGAGTGGAAGCGGAAGAATATAAATCACCGTTATCAAAATTACGTGCTGTAACCACTCCATGAATAGGGCTTAACAACTGCGTATTCTCCAACAAATTATTATAGGAAGTACGACGTACATCTAAAGCTGTTTTTGCTGCATCCCATTCAGATTTGGAAGCTCCACCCACTTTGTACAGTTCATCCATACGTCTGAATTCCGTTTCTTCATTTTCTAATTGCAATTTCATTTGTTTCAGATTTGCCGCATCCATCTGTACTAATTTCTGTCCTTTGGATACATGGTCTCCCACTTCAACAAAAATACGGTCTATACGCCCGGGAGAGGTCGGAGCTATATTATTTTTCGCTTCCGCTTCAACAGTGGCAGTATATTCCTCTATCTGATCTACATCGCGGGAAGTTACGGAAGCAAGCCGGACTACCGGTTTGTCCTCCATAGCGGTATCAGCAGCTTCCTTACTCTCCGTTCCACCTGAACATGCCCCCAGCATAGTTACCACCAGCCAAGCTGCGAATTGAAAATATTTTCTCATACTGTTATCTTTATGTTAATGTGTTATTGTTCCGTTACTTCATCAATGCCTAAGACTAAATCCAAATCAGCTTTAGCTACCAGATAGTCATAGATGGACTGGTTATAAGTCAGTTGGGCCTCTGTTAAAGCCACTTCCGAACTATTCAATTCCAAGATAGTTCCTTTTCCAACTTCATATCTTTTTTCGGCAATAGTACGCCCTTTCTCCGCCTGAAAGACAGCTTCTTTATTACTTACCACCTGTTCCGTACTAGCGGCCATATTATCCAAATAACCGGTAGCTTGCATAGTGAGTTGCCGCTCTGTATTGATACGGTTCTCTTCCAGTTGTTTCATCTGGATACGGGTCTGTTTCAATTGAGTAAAATTACTTCCTTTGAACAAAGGAATGCTTAGATTCAGGCCGATAGTAGAATAGGGCCTCCAATCGTATTCCTTGAACTTGAAATTATCATTCATTGAAGTATACATATATTGGAAACTGGCAGAAAGGGTCGGCATAAAGTTGGTATACTGCAACTTCAGCGTCTGCTTTAATTGCAATGCATTCAGTTCCAATTGCTTCAACGTACTGTTATTTGTCAAATTGTCTGGACGAGGCATTGCCTGACGAGTAAACATAGACATTTCATAATCCTTCAGATTGCCTTCAACCGCTACCTTTACATCAGACTCCATTCCCATCAAGACCTTCAACTGCAAATTTGCCAAATTCACTCCGTTACGGGCAGACACCACGGTAGGTTTCAAGCTGCGCATCTGCACATCCGCACTAATCTTATCATATTCACTGACAGTCCCCTGTTCATATTTAGCTTTCACCACATTATAATTATCTTCACTCTGCTTATAACTTTTAAGCAGCACTTCATAACTGTCCTGTGCCAAAAGCAACTGAAAAAATGCCTTGGTCACTTGATTTACCATATCCAGACGTGAAGCACGTGATTTCTCTACCGCCAGGTTCACATCTGTACTTGTCAAACTGATACTTTTGTAAAGAGCCGGAGCAAAGACAGGCAGACTGACAGACAGACCACCACTATAAGTATTATCTGTACCGACTTCAATCACCTCTCCCATCATGGCGAATGACTGCTTTTTTATGGCTCGTGAATAACTGCCCACCAAACTGGCTTCTGGGAAAAGACCGGCATAAGCTTCCCGGCGGGCTTCTTTCTTTAACAGGATTTCCTGACCGGCGACTTTAATGGTGGGATTGTCGCTCAATGCTATCCGGACTGCGTCCTGTAAGGTAATCCTCAATGTGTCTTGTGCTTGTGCACTTTGTATTGCTACATAAAGCAGCAAAAACAAGGTTAACGTAGGTTTGCAATAAAATTTCATTAACTATTATTCTTTATTTAGTGACTTATTTAGTTTCTAACCATACTTATTATGTTCGTTTCCTTTTAAATTCAATAAAAAATTATCCACAATCTTCAACCCCTTTTCAGTGGAAATGCCACGCATATGCATAAATACAACTGTTTCATAAATTTCACCAAGCGAATAGGACTTGCATATTTCCGAATGCAACAACAAATCCATCTGCTCACATACCATAGCGCGTACAATATTATAATTTACATCATTTCTAAAAATGCCTTGTTCCACTCCTTTGCGATAAAATTCCATAGCCGAATCCAAATTCTCCTTCCGGCTTTCGTCAATGTAACGCATTACCTTGGGATATTTCTCAATATCCTCAAAGAATTTCCTGTTTGTATTCTGAAAATCCTGGGCACTTCTTTGAAAAAACTTCAAGAGGACTTCCAAAACATTTTCTGCTTTGGAAGCCACTTGAGTCATATATTCCTGCATCTCCTCCCGATGTAACTTCATGACATCAAGTAATAAATCCTCTTTGTCATGAAACAATTCATAAAGCGTACGTTTAGATATAGATAATCCGGCAGCAATATCATCCATTCTCACTGTTTTGACACCTTTCTGGGCAAATGATTTCGCTGCTGCCAAAACAATGTGTTCCTTCACTACCGTTTTATCCATTCTTTTTTTCCTGACGCTATTCATTCTTAACATAAAGGGAGACAAAGATACATTTATTTTATAATACCCAACTTAGAACTTCTGACAAACTCTATCAGATGTACAATTTCAGGACTAGACGGAACCTGTTCTTCAATACGACGCAATGCATCCTCTGTAGATGTATTCACTTTATACAATATACGGAAAGCATGCGCTATATGTTTAATAACCGTTTCCGAAAAACCTTCATGTTGCAACACGGTGGTATTGATGCTGTAAAAAGCCGTAGGCTCATGGGCTGCCACACAATAAGGAGGAATATCCTTGGTAAAACGACACCCGCCCTGTACGGCGGCATAAGTCCCCAAACGAGTCTTTCCCTGCATCAGTACATTGGAAGTAAGAATAGCATAATCCTCGACTACACAACAACCTGACACCTGCGAACCGTTACCAATAATACAGTTATTACCGATGGTCACATCATGTGAGATACGTGCTCCCTGCATAATAAAGTTACCGCTTCCTACCACAGTCTCATCTCCGGCGAAAGTGGCACGAATAATAACCGCATTCTCACGGATGGTATTATTATTACCTATACGGGCGATGGTATCATCACCCGTATATTTAAAATCTTGCGGAGTAGCAGCAATTACAGCTCCGTTATAAATGGTATTTCCGTTACCGATGCGTGCGCCGCTCATAATGCTGGCGTTGGGCATAATTACATTATCATCACCTATCTCCACATTCTTATCAATGTAGGCAAACGGGTGAATAGTTACGTTTTTCCCGATTTTTACAGACGGGTCTACATAAGCTAACGGACTAATCATATTCATATTATTTTTAAGGTTAATTATTCACGTCCACCGCCCAATGCGCTGTACAGATTGATAACAGCCTGCATACGCTGGAAAGTATCGGATACTTCGTTCAACTGGGCACTCAGCAATGACTGTTGTGCAGTAATGATTTCCAGATAAGTGGCCTTTCCCGCCTGAAACAAATCATTGTTCATCTCCACCGCTTTTTGCATTTCAGAAACCTGTGCCTGGTGCTCGCTCAACTTTTTGTCTGCCGTATCATACAGGAACAAAGCATCACTTACTTCCTTACCAGCTTCCAGAATAGTCTGCTGATAATTCATCTTGGCAATCTGTTCTTCCGCTTTCGATACTTTCAAGTTGGCAATCAATTTTCCACGCTGGAAAATGGGTTGCGTCAATGAGCCGATAGCATTCCAAAGCATAACGGCAGGATTAGAAATCACTGTACCATTGGAACCATTAGTCCATCCCAAAGTACCTGTAATATTGACACTGGGATAAAAAGCGGAACGCGCCTGATTGGTAGTATAATAAGCGTCGGCTAATGCCAATTCTGCCGCTTTTACATCGGGCCGGTTCTCAAGCAACTGTAAAGGAACTCCCACCGCCAAATCTGCCGGCATCACTTGTTCCTCCAATGTTCCACGGTCTATGTTCTGAGGAGCCTTTGCCAACAATACGGAGATAGAATTCTCAGTTTCACGCACCTGGCGTTTCAAGTCAGCCAATGAAGCCTCCGTCTGGTGATAAGCCCCTTTACTCTGTGCCACAGCAGCTTCGGTAGTCATACCGGCTTCCTTCATAGCTTCCATAGTGCGCACTGTTTCTTTCATTAACGCCACATTCTGTTCGGTCACACTGACTTGACGGTCTAGCATCAATAAAGAATAATAAGCATTGGCTATACCACCAATCAACTGTGAACGCACTGCCTGCTGATAGGCCTTACTTTGCAAATAAGAAGCTTTCTGGCCACGATGGGCATTCAGCAATTTGCCGAACAAATCAACTTCCCAGCTTGCAGAAGCAGGTAAAGTATAATTCTTTACAGGAGTACTTTTGTCCACACTAGTCAACGAACCTTGTGGAGCAAGGGCCAAAGAAGGGAGATAAGACAAACGAGCTGATGTCAATAACGCCTTGGCCTCCTTTACACGCAGGATAGCAGCCTGCATATCTACATTGTTTGCCAATCCCTCTTCAATCAGCATCTGCAATTTCGGATCACGGAAAATTTCCTTCCATGACAAGTTACCCATATTGGTTGTATCGTTAGCAGCCAATGTATCGTTGGCGGCAACCGGGTCACGATAGATGCCAGTGGCATCTATCGACTCGGGACGATCGTATGATTTATAGATGTGGCAACCGCTTAATAAAAACGTCGCGCAACATAATCCTATTATCTTTTTCATTGTTCTTCTGTTCATTTACGGGTGTATTGTTCAATTTCGGGTTCAACCTCTGTATTGTCCACACTTTCCCATTCAATCGGTTTGAATTTCTCTTGTAACCATTGGAATACCACAAACAATACGGGTACGATAAAGATCTGGAAGATCATACCAATCAACATACCACCGATGGCTGAAGATCCCAGTGTACGGTTACCGTGAGCACCTACACCGAATGCCAACATCAACGAAATCAAACCTACAATCATGGCCAATGAGGTCATTAAGATCGGTCGCAAACGGGCTGCCGCACCCAAAACCGCAGCCCAGGAAATACTCATTCCCTGCTTACGGCGATCCAAAGCAAACTCTACAATCAGAATGGCATTCTTCGCCAACAATCCCATCAACATGATCAATGCAATCTGCATATAAATATCATTTGACATGGTTCCTAAAATCATCTTCAAAGCCGGAATATTTCCCAATGCTGCAAATCCGTTTACAAACAGGAAGCTACCCAACAGACCGAACGGTACTGAAAGCAATACGGACAACGGCAGAATGTAACTTTCATACTGTGCACTCAGCAACAAATAAACGAATACAAAACACAGAATGAAGATGATACCTGTGGAACTGCCACTGGTAGATGCCTCTTCACGAGCCATACCTCCCAACTCATAACCGTAACCGGTAGGCAAATTCTCTTTAGCAACTTCCGCAATAGCCTGCAAAGCCTGTCCGGAAGTATAGCCACTGGCAGGAGCCACCATCACTTTGATAGACGTATAAAGGTTGAAACGGCCTATAACATCCGGTCCATATACTTTCTTGACAGAAACGAACTGGGAAATAGGAGCCATCTCATTCCCATTACGTATCTTGATACTATTCAAGGATTCCAGATTCTTGGTCGCTTCGGGTTCCGCCTGAATCATAACACGATACATCTTACCGAAACGGTTGAAGTTAGAAGCATACAAACCACCGAAATATCCCTGCATGGTAGTCAGAATATCACTAGGACTGATTCCTGCCTTCTTACAAGCAGCAGCATCAATATCCAACATATATTGGGGGAAACTCGGATTGAAGGTAGTCTGGGCCGAATTAATTTCAGGGCGTGCCTTCAACGCATCCATATAGTCCAAAACTACATCATAAAAATGATTCAAGTCTCCACCGGTCTTATCCTGCATATTCAACTCGATATCACTGGAAGCGGAATAACCCGGAATCATAGGAGGAGCAAAGAACAATACCTGCGCATCCTTGATGATCTTCTGCGCACGCATAAACAACGTACCTACCACAATATCCGAATTCTGCATCATGGAGCGTTCTTCCCAATCTTTCAGCTTAATAATGATAGAACCGTAAGAAGGTCCCTGACCACCAATAAAGCCGAAACCGGAAATCACCGTACGGGAATCTACAGCCGGTTCGGCAGCCACCAAGCTGTCTACACGGTTTAAGATTTCCATTGCACGTTCCTGTGAAGTACCGGGAGGCAGTGTCACCGCACCCATAATGGTACCGGTATCTTCATTGGGAACCATACCCGTCGGAGTAACCTTCATAAAGAATACCAACAAAATGATAGAAGCGGCAACCAGCCCGAATGACAACCATTTCTTATGGATAAAGAATACTACATGCTTCTTGTACTTCTTCAATATAGAATCATAAGCCGCATTAAAGGCTGTATGGAAACGTTCTACACGGGTCATCTTCTTTGCTCCATGTCCCTCATCATGCGGTTTCAAGAAAATTGCGCACAGTGCCGGTGACAAAGTCAATGCATTCAAAGCTGAAAAACCGATAGAGATCGCCATGGTGATACCAAACTGACGGTAGAATGTACCGGCAGTACCTCCCATGAAACTTACCGGAATAAACACAGACATCATGACTAACGTAATAGAAACGATAGCTCCACCCAGTTCACTCATGGCATCAATAGAAGCCTCACGGGAAGACTTGTATCCCTGATCCAACTTGGCATGAACCCCCTCGACGACGACAATGGCATCATCGACCACAATCGCAATGGCAAGCACCATCGCCGAAAGAGTCAGCAGGTTCACACTGAAGCCAATCAGTTTCAGTACAAAGAAAGTAGCCACCAACGCCACCGGAATGGCAATAGCCGGAATCAGCGTTGAACGCATATCCTGCAAGAAGATATATACCACAATAAACACCAAGATAAATGCCTCTATCAACGTCTTGATTACTTCATGGATAGAAGCGAACAAGAAGTCATTGGCATTTTGGGCGATATTGATATTCAAACCTGTCGGCAGTGATTCCTGTGCCTTTGCAAGCACTTTCTCCAAATCGGAAATAGTTTCGGTAGCATTAGAACCTGCCATCTGATAGACGATACAAGATACAGCCTTGTGACCATTTACCATATTATTGAATGTATAAGCCAGACGACCTAATTCTATATCGGCCACATCTCCCAAACGAAGTACATTACCATCCGGCAAGGCCTTGATAACAATATCTTCAAATTCAGTCGTTTGCTGCAAACGTCCTTTATAACGGATCGTGTATTGGAAAGTCTGATTACCACGTTCACCGAACTGTCCCGGAGCCGCTTCAATATTCTGTTCGGCCAATGCTGCCGAAACATCAGTAGGAACCAGTTTGTACTGCGCCATCACATCCGGTTTCAACCAGATACGCATAGAATAATCCTGTCCCAACACATTAGCATCACCTACCCCCTTTACACGCTTGATTTCAGGAATCAAGTTAATATTAGCATAGTTTTCAATGAACTCAATATTATACGAGTCGGTTTCATCATACAATGAAAAGACCATCAACATGGAGTTCTGGCGTTTCTGAGTAGTCACACCCACCTTGGTTACTTCAGCAGGCAGCAATCCTTGTGCCATAGAAACACGGTTCTGCACATTAACAGCCGCCATATCCGGATCTGTTCCCTGATTAAAGTAAACGTTAATATCGGCAGCACCGTTATTGGATGCTGATGACTGGATATACATCATGTTCTCCACACCGTTTATCTGGTCTTCCAACGGCGCGATGACCGAATTCAATACAGCTGTGGAGTTCGCACCGGTATAGGTGGCACGTACCTGCACCGTAGGAGGTGCAATATCCGGATATTGCGTAACCGGCAATGTAGCAAGTCCGATGATACCCAGAATAACTATCAAGACGGAGATTACCGTTGATAGCACCGGACGGTTAATAAATCTATCTAGTTTCATTCTCTATATACCTTATTTATATAAACGAAGTTAATCTGTTTATTTTATACTGATTATTTAAAGGCCGTGGCAATATTCCCTTCCTTCTGGTCTTTCAGGTGTTGTTGATATTTCGCCTCTTTCTGTTCCGGAGTAATCGGAGTAATTGTCTGTCCGTCCTTCAACGTCTGTACACCTTCAACTACAATTTTATCGCCGGGCTTCAAACCACTGGTAACAATATAATTCTTACCGTCATTCAAATTCGACACTTTGATCTCAGTATGCTTCAATGTATTATCCGACTGAAGCACATAAACAAACTTTTTATCCTGAATTTCCTGTGTAGCCGACTGAGGAATCAAAATAATATCCTCCATAGTATAAGGGAAAATTACATTAGCCATACCACCACTACGCAATACAAGCTGTTTGTTCGGGAAAACGGCACGCATACTTACCGAACCGGTAGTCTGGTCAATAACACCACTTACAGCGTCAATCTTACCTTCTTCAGTATACATTGTACCGTCAGCCAATTCCAATTTTACAGCCGGCATCTTCTCCAGTTGTTCTTTCAGTGTGCCACCGGCTCTTGTCAAACCCAACAACTGCTTTTCAGTCATAGAGAAATACACATACATTTCACCGATTTCACTCACGGTAGTCAACGGTTGTGTTACCGAAGGACTCACCAAACTACCAATACGATACGGGAATGTACCCACCACTCCATCTGAAGGGCTGGTCACTGTGCAGAAGCCCAAATTCTGACGAGCGCTGGTCAACTGAGCCTCAGCCTGTGCCAAACTGGCTTTTGCAGAAAGCAATTGGTCTACTGCGCTTTGATACTCAAAATCGCTGATAATTTTCTTATCATACAAATTTTTCTTCTGTTGTTCGTTCAAAGATAGCGTATTGACATTCGATTTTGCCATCTCTACAGCAGCTTTTGCCTGACGTTCGGCAGCCGCATACTGTGTAGGATCGATCTGAAAGAGCGCCTGGCCTTTCTTTACCGTTGCACCTTCGTCCACACAAAGCTTTACGATAAAGCCGGAAACCTGAGGACGCACCTCAATATCCTGAACACCTTTGATAGTTGCGGGATAAGAAGTAGACTGCTGGCTGGCTGTAGACTGTACAGCCACGACGGTAAATTCGTCATCACCCAACTTCATACCGCTCTGACCGCCTCCACAACTGCTTAAAACAGTCATTGCCGCCGTAAATATCGCGAGGCGGCTCCATGAAATACATTTCATACTATTTACTGTCATTTTCATAACTAATATTATTGAACTTTACTTATTTATCGAATTAACAGAGGTTTATAGAAAACTTTTTGAACCCAATTAGTTTTTACTGCCGCAAAATTAGTCATTTTTCCGGCATTTGTTCGCTTAGCCCATTAGCTTTAACTATAAATAACGTGCGCATATAGAAGGATATTAATTATGTAAAATATATTCCATATATATTCAATCTGTTTCCAGATCTAAACAAGCAAACCATATTACAACTCATACATGATACGGACATGAATGAAACTATTTTTTCGCTATCTTTGTCCAGCAAAATACGAAAGAATTTAAAAACTGTATTTGCTTGATACACAAAATTTAATTTTATAGATAGATATTTCTGGTAACAATTTGACAACCTTTAAAGCGCTTTGCTCTACTGCGGTTTACTTCATAGCTCCAAACAAATCCAAATCCATACAAAGTTTTATAAATAATCACTTCTGACTTGCCGTACGCAAACCAAATTCAAAAAAGACACAAACAAAGAATAACCCACAAAGTAGCAAGTGAACCTCTATTGTCGTGGATTATTCTTTTTATTATCTGTATTAAACAGTAAAGATTGTCTAAACACTTCCGTTCTTGTTTTCTTTGGTAACTCAAAACGTCACTATAAGATACGCTACGAAAATATGCATCTGTACTTGTGACAATTTTCGATTGTAGTTATTCTTTCTCCTTTCAAGCTGATCTGTTTACTATTACCGCACTGGGCAACGGCTAACAAGTCCGTTTTCCACAATATTCAGTCAGAGAATACCTGCCCGTAATCCACACATAATAATGACAATTACAGAACTTCTATCACAATCATAGAAAAGCGATGCTTTCTACTTATTGTTGTGCCGCCCTTCATGTTTCTCCCATGACCGTTGCCCATTCTATATTCCTCCCTTCTTCCTCTCCATGTTTTCCTGCCACCTTCAGAACAACATCATGGTAATTTATAGTGAAGTGCACAATTAACTTGATAATATCTCCATCGCTCAAACTGAATTTGGAGACGTTTTAGGTAATCTTTCCAGTTTCTATTTTCTGGTTGAGACCAACCAATTTCAGCTACTGCACTAGCACGAGGATATGCCATATATTCTACCAATTGATAAGTAGGGAGATATTCAGTCCAAACATTGCCTTGTATACCTAATACCTTTTTAGCTTCTTCTGGCGTTAAAACATCAGGAATCGGATTGAAAGAATAAACCCATTCTAAAGAGGCTACTCTACCATGAGCTAAAGGCTCAAATAGCATGTTCGACTGATAATGGTTTAAATACATGTGGGTATTGGGAGCCATAATGACTAGATTTCCTGCTTTTGCGGCTGTAATGCCACCTTTAACCCCTCTCCATGACATAATAACAGCTTCTCTTCCAATACCCCCTTCCAGAATTTCATCCCAACCGATAATCTGACGTCCGTGTCCGTTCAGGAACTTCTCTGCATGATTGATAATGAAACTCTGCAATCTTTCCTCGGCAGTATGATTCTTGTCAGACTTAAGACCTAAAGCCTTGATACGAGCCTGGCACTTTGGACATTTTGCCCAACGTACCTTAGGACATTCGTCACCACCTACATGAATATATTCTGACGGGAAAATCTGAATAATTTCCCCTAATACATCTTCAATGAATTTCAAGGTTTCATCATTTCCTGCGCAAAGCACATCTTCTGATACCCCCCAGATTTTCCATACTTCGTACGGACCACCAGTACAGCCCAAGTTAGGATATGCAGCCAAAGCAGCCTGCATGTGTCCCGGCATATCAATTTCCGGTATAACCGTAATATGACGTTCGGCAGCATAAGCTACAATTTCTTTTGCTTCTTCCTGTGTGAAGAATCCACCATAAGGCTTGCCATCATATTTTCCCGAGTTATGTCCGATAACCGTTTCCGCTCTTTTAGAACCTATTTCAGTCAGTTCAGGACGACTCTTGATTTCGATTCTCCATCCCTGGTCTTCAGACAAATGCCAGTGGAAACGGTTGATGTTGTGCAAAGCCAGCATATCAATAAAACGCTTTACTGAATCTACCGGGAAAAAATGACGTGACACATCCAACATTGCACCACGATAAGAGAAACGAGGATAGTCATTGATTTCAACCGCCGGTAAAGCGATATCCACTCCTTGTGCTACCGGAATAGATTTACGCAACGTCTGGATGCCATAAAATACTCCGGCTTCCGTAGGTCCTGAAATAACCACTTGGTCGCTGGTTACCTTTAACTGGTATCCTTCAGGATTTTCAGCATTTCCACCTAATTGCAGGATTATTCCTTTGCCGTCTGTACCGGCTTGTACAGCCAATGACTTTCCGGTAAGATCTTTGATATAACTTGCCAAAAATTCAGCGTTCTTTTGCATTTTTTCATTGCCTTCCGGATACATTATCTTAGTTCCATTTGACAAAATAAACGGAGCAGCCTGATCCATTACCGAAATTTCCTGCGGTAACGGAATTATCTGATAATTTGCTTCTTTCACTTCTGTGTTACAGGATAAAAGCATAAAACCTGCCATTGTCAGCCCTGCAAGGCCCATTAAAGTTTTCATAATAGATATTAATTGATTAGTTAGTATCACTTAATTGCTTAATAGTTATATCAACCTTTTCATTCTTCTTCAGTTTATCTGAAGTAATAATCACTTTCTTTGTCTGTCCCGGCAACAAGTCAAAGAAGTTGTCAGTAAATCTCGCACCCTGAACAGGAATCTCTATGAACACATCCCTGGCCAGCTGTCTGGCAGACAGAGTCACTTCATATTTTCCATCCATCGGCTTCACTTTATAGCGGATCTCAGTCTTCGGAAGCTCCTGATCTTTTGCGTGGTTAAAGTAATAAATTTCTTCGGATAAAACCTCACCTTTCTTATTTTTTAATGTCATTAGAAGAAAAGTATTTTGAGGACTTGTTGTTATACCCGCATAAGGTTCCTTATAATATAAGGTGGAAGCATTGGCCGGAACCTCACCCTTGATACTCTTTTTAGTCAGAACTTTTCCATTAAAATCCATCACACGCAACAATAAAGTCACCTCTTTATCCGCTTCCAGCTTGTCCGACATAACATAAATATTCAAATCCTCCCCTTCCTTGACAGCATCTACCAATACCGGAGCAAAAGCTCTTTTTGCCTGATAATGCAACGCTTTCCAATTGCCATAATAATCAATGCTCGACCAGGAAACGACCGGCCAGCTGTCATTCAGCTGCCAATATAAAGTTCCCATACAATAGGGACGGTTACGACGATGGGCTTCCAAACCCTGGCGCACTCCTACCCCCTGCAAAACCAAACCCATATAAACCAACTGATCGAAATCTTCAGGCACTTTATAATACAGTCCCATAGTCTTCTTGATGAGGAAATTACCGATAGTGGCTTTTTGATGAGCATTCATCACCTCCGATTCCAATGCATAATCTTCCGGTGAGGCAAAAGTAGCAATCGTCTTCATTTCAGGAAATGCCTGAAAACCAAACTCACTCATAAAACGCGGAATTTCCGTATCCAGACTTTCAAACGGTTTCTGACCATACCAGATACCCCAATTATGGCTGTCTGCAATCTTCCAACTTTCGGGACGTCCCCAATTGGCCTCGTACGGAGAACCATGCATATAGAAACGGTCCGGATCAAGTTCAGCTACTTTACGAGGCAACAACTCACGGAAAAGTTTGTCATAGCCCTGCTTCATTCCTTCCATAATACCGGGATCAGTGTATTTCTTATCCCATCCCCAGTAGCGCATACCTTCATAAATTTCATTGTTTCCACACCACATAGCCAGACTGGCATGGTTCCGTAAACGCTTGATATTATATTCCGCCTCGGCCTCTACCCGTTTCATAAAAGCAGGATCGGACGGATAAGTAGTGCAGGCAAAAATAAAATCCTGCCAAACTAAAATTCCATTCTCGTCCGCCGCCTGGTAAAAAGCATCATCCTCATAAATTCCTCCACCCCATACACGAATCATATTCATATTGGCATCTTTCACATCCTTGAACAACTGGCGGTAACGTTCTTCAGTAATGTTAGGCAGCAAAGCATCATCCGGGATAAAATTCGCGCCTTTGGCAAACATAGGTTCACCATTGACTACAAAATAGAAGGATTCTCCCTGATCGTCTTTTTCTTTCACCACCTTTATTGTACGGAGTCCGATACGCTCTTTTTGAGAAGCTATCACTTTACCATCCACCTTTATTACGGCTTCAAAGTCATACAATGCAGGTTCCCCCCAACCATTAGGCATCCATAAATGAGGCTGCCGTATCTCTATGGGAAGAAGAATATGGTTTGTTCCCGGCTGCAATGTCACCTCTTTCTGTTCGGTTACCTTTTCACCCTCCTTATAAGAATAAGCAACGGTTACTTCCGCTTTCTGAGGAGTTGCAGAAACACTGTTTACAGTCAGGCGGTTTTCAACTTTCGCCAGATCTTTTGTTACCGAAGCCTGACGTACATAGTAATCATCAATGCGTGCCACATCATAGAAAGTCAGTGTCACAGGCCGCCAGATACCACTGGTTACCAAGCGGATTCCCCAATCCCAGCCATAACTGTAAGGCGCTTTACGGCTATAGATACTAACCCGCTTATCACTATGATCATTATCAGCAGGATAATCAAAACCATTGGTTTCCCATTGGGGTAAAGTTTGCTTGACAGGTGAATGAAACAGAATCTGCAAATGGTTTTCTCCCTTCCGCAACACCTCTTTTACCGGAAGAGTATAGCCGACAAACATATTGTCCGTACGTTCCAACAAAGAGCCGTTCAGGTAAATATCCGCATACGTATCCAACCCTTCCAAAATCAACAAGGCAGCATCCCGCGAGAGCTGCTCATCCGTCACATTAAAAGTAGTTTTATAGACCCAGTCCTCATTCTCTACCCACTGCACTTTTTGCTCATTCATCCCATAAAATGGATTGGGCAGCTTATTATGAGAAATCAAATCCTGATGTACCGTTCCGGGCACCGTAGCCGGCAACCATTCATTCCGGCCGACCTGGGCGAACTCCCATCCCTTATCAAGACTCAGACTCTCTGACTTCTTATACTCCTTTGCACTGAGCATCATCGGAAAGCATCCTAACATCATCAAAACTTTTAATGTTTTCTTCATCTTACCTATCTTTATTAATTTATATACTATTCAGCCCGGAATGTGGATGCAGGCAAACCGGCGCCATTTACCAGATTGGCACGGGTAAATGGCTGCCATCCGTAACGAC
>ERZ779877.2053-NODE-2053-length-15504-cov-7.488511_pt1 | contig 15504 bp, 16 predicted proteins | sample MGYA00511556_ERZ779877 | MGnify/ENA primary metagenome ERZ779877 (study PRJEB29588, sample SAMEA2159338) | human gut metagenome | biome: human gut; feature: human-associated habitat; material: faeces | place: Denmark | collected 2008/2010 ...
ATTGCAACTGATGTTGCGGCAAGAGGAATTGATGTTGACGGAGTTGATATAGTATTTAACTATGACCTTCCACAGGACGAAGAATATTATGTACACAGAATAGGAAGAACAGGAAGGGCTGGAAAATCAGGACTTGCACTTTCATTTATATCTGGAAGAGAAGTATATAAGTTAAAGGATATCGAGAGATATTGCAAGACCAAGATTCTTGCAAAGCCAATCCCATCACTTGATGATGTCAAGAACACCAAGATGGATGGTATATTTGACAAGATTAAAGAGATGATTGAAGCTGATGAGCACAGAGCCATGCTTGATATGGTTGAGGAGCATGTTAATCAGGAAGATTATACATCAATGGATATGGCAGCAGCTCTTCTTAAGATGATAGTTGGAGATACATTGGACAGAATCGATGAGGTAGAGAATTTTCATTTTGATGAAAATGCAGATACATCAAGAATGGTAAGACTCTTTATTAATGTTGGTAAGAAGGACAAGATTACACCAGCCAATATTCTTGGAGCGATTGCAGGAGAATCCGGAATGCCGGGAAGACTTGTCGGTGCAATTGATATGATGGATAATTATACATTTGTTGATGTTCCTGCAAAGCATGCGGAAGCAGTACTTGCAGCAATGAATGACAATGTACTTATCAAGGGCAGAAAGGTTAATGTAGAGAAAGCAAATGTATCTGCCAAGCCGGCAAGAAAATCCAAGTCAAAGCCAGATACAAGAAGAAGAAAAGACGAGTCCCGTGGAAAACATGACAAACTTAAAGAACGCAGAAGTAAAAGCGGCAAGGTAAGAAGAAATGGAGAAAAGTATTAAGCTTACCAGTCTTAACAGAAAAGAAGCGTTAAGATATCTGGGTTATAAAAAAAATGCACCTGATGAACGGGTGGAAGAGCTTATGGATGAATGTGAGGAGCTTGTATTAAAGACCGCAGTTCCAAGATTTATTTATAAGAAGCTTGATTTTACAGTTAATGAAGACGGTGTGGCATTTAAGAATACAAGCATGGTGCTTCCGGGCGAGTCCATTAAGAAACATCTGTATAAATGTGACAGTGCAATATGCATGGCTGTAACGATATCGGAAGGTATTGACAGACAGCTAAGAGTGTTGCAGCTTACGGATATGGCTAAGGCACTGGTGTTTGACAGTCTGGCAAGTGTAGCTGTTGAACAGACATGTGATAAGGTTGAAGAGCTTTTAAGAGAGGAATATCCTGATTATTACCAGACATTCAGGTTTGGACTTGGATACGGAGATCTGCCAATAAGCATGCAGGAGCCTTTTCTGAAGGTGTTAGACGCCGGTAAAAAGATAGGACTTAATCTTAATAAATCATATATGCTGGCTCCGGTAAAGTCGGTAACTGCGGTTATTGGACTTACTAAGGAGCCTGTAAGTACTAAGAACAGAGGTTGTGCAACATGCAATCTTAATAAAACCTGCGCATACAGAGAAATGGGAGGACATTGTAGTGGCTGACAGATTCAGAGAACTCTTGAAAACTAGGGATTATATAATATTTGATGGTGCTATGGGGACAATGCTTCAGGCAGCGGGCATGAAGATGGGAGAGACGCCGGAAGTACTTAATATAACAAGACCTGAGCTTCTTGTTTCAATTGCAGAGCAGTATTACAATGCAGGATCAGATGTGGTATATGCCAATACATTTGGTGCAAACAGATATAAGCTTGAAGAATGCGGAAAAAGTGTTGAGGAGCTTGTAACTGCCGGGATTGTCAATGCAAAGAAGGCAAGAGATACAGTAAAGCCGGACGGCCTTGTTGCACTCGATGTAGGACCAATCGGACAGCTTCTTGAGCCAACAGGTGTATTAAGCTTTGAAGAAGCATATGATATGTATGCCGAGATAGTAAAGGCAGGAGCAGCTGCGGGAGCCGGAACTTCTGCACCGGGCTTCAGGAACTCAAACGCATCGCCAGGATTGCCGATGGCGCAGACGTTCGCAAGGCACGGAACCTCGTCGCCGTCTTCATAGAATTTTGCAAGAAGCGTGCCGGCTGCGGTGGACTCGCAATCGAACTCCGCCTTGTCGGTTTCGTAAGAGAAGAGGACATCGCCGACATTGACGGAATCACCGACGTCTTTCTTCCACTCGCCGATGATGCAGGACTCGACCGTGATGCCTTCCTTCGGCATGATGACGGCCTGTGCGCACGGACCGGCCGGAGCGGCGGCTGCGGCCTTGGGAGCCTCTGCTGCGGCGGCTGCAGGAGCAGCAGTGGCTGCCGGGGCATTCTTGAGCGCGGAGGTGTCTTCTCCGGGGTTGCCGATCGCGCAGACATTGACCAGGCACGGGACCTCATCGCCGTCTTCATAGAACTTCTCGATCAGGGTGCCGGCTGCGGTGGATTCGCATTCGAACTCCGCCTTGTCGGTCTCGTAGGTGAAGAGGACGTCGCCGACGTTGACGTGATCGCCGACATTCTTCTTCCACTCGCCAATGATGCAAGATTCGACTGTAATGCCTTCTTTGGGCATCAATACGCCTTCTGCCATAAGTGTTTCACTCCTATTTTAATTTCAATTATTTGTTTGCAAGCAGATATTTTTCAGCTTCTGCGCTCCACAGGCCGTTGTGGCGCTTGGTGATCTCGTCGAGCTTTGCGAAGAGCGGATCCGTCTCGCCCAGCTTGCCGAAATCGGCGATGGCCGTCAGGGGCAGCTCGATCTGCGTGTAGATGAGCTTCTTGCCGCCGGGGACCTTCGGCAGGTTCAGGACGGTATCGACGACCGCGTTCAGACCGCCGATGTGGGTGATCATGGCAGCGGGGTTGATCTTGCCGGAGGTCATCATCTCGATGGCTTCCTTCATGTCGCTGGTGTTGCCGCCGGAGGTGCCGACCACATGGGTGTAGAGGTAATGGACATTGTACCAGTTGAACTCCGCCTTGAACTGACTGTTGGTCGGGCCTGCAAAGAAGTTGAGGCAGCCGTCGAAGCCAAGGATATCGCTGGCCTGCTCGACAACGGGCTTGACCGGAGCGAAGCAGATGACGTCGTCATAACCGGTGCCGCCGGAGAGCTCACGCAGGTAGTTGGTGTCGCAGCCGGGCTTGGCCGTGTTGACGTAGTGCAGCTCGACGCCCATTTCCTTGGCGTGCTCGACGGTGTAGATGCTCTCGGCTCTTGCGAGTCTGGCGTCGTCGATATCGGTGATGACGAGCAGGCTCGGACGGCGGTCGCAGTGCAGGGCGTAGTCGATCGCGCCGAGGCCCATGGGGCCGACGGAAGCGAGCATGGCCATCTTGCCGCCCTCAACGATGCCCATCTGATGCTCATAGCAGCCGGGCTTGGTGTGGTACATGGCGTGGAAGGTACCGATGATGCAGCTCATCGGCTCTGCCAGGGAGCCATAGAAGTAGGTATCGGAATTGTACGGCAGCAGGTTGTCGGTCAGCAGCGTCTCGATGGGGATGTTGGAGTACTGGCTGTCGCCGCCGCAGTACTGGTAGGAATAGCCGGGAGCCATCTGGGAGCCCTTGTAGAAGTGTGCAGGCTGAATGGCAAAGCCCTGACCGGCTTTATATTTATTCTTCCAGTTCTCGCCGACCTCGGTGATGACACCGCAGAATTCATGGCCGACGATGGTCGGATGCTCCGCAACGTCGTTGGGCACGCGCTTGTGCTCTTCGCCCTCGACCGCGGCCTTATACGTGCTCATGCAGATGGAGTCAGAAATGATCTTGACCTGAACATCGTCCGGACCGACCTGCGGGAGTTCAATTTCCTCCAGACGCAGATCCATTTTGCCATGGATTCGAACTGCTTTGGTTTTCATAGATTCCATTCCTTTCTGAATTTTTGCCTTGGGGAAAATCGTCCAACAAAAATGGGATTGTGTTGGTTTGTATTGATTTCACCTTATTGTAGCGCAAGAATCCGCAGGTGTCAACGATAAATCCCATTTTCGCATGCCTGTTTGCGTTGTTTTTTGTGGGAGCGCTTTGTATTCGCCCCGAATCTGCCGCTTCCCTTTCCAAAAAAATATTGTAGGATAGAAAAAACGATACAGGAGGGATCTCTTCATGTCCTATCAGGCAGTCATTCTTACCGTCAGCGATTCCTGCGCTGCCGGGACCCGGACCGATACCAGCGGCCCGGCCATCCGCGCCATGCTTGAAAACGCCGGCTTTGCCGTACAGGCAATGCAGACCGTTCCGGACGAGGAGGGGCAGATCTCTGCGGCCATCGTCCATGCCTGCGACATATTGCAGGCCGATCTGGTCGTCACGACCGGGGGCACCGGTCTCTCTGCGCGCGACGTGACGCCGGAGGCGACGCTCGCCGTGCTCGACCGGGAGATCCGCGCCATCCCCGTCGCCATGTGGGTCGAGGGACTGAAGTCGACGCCGCGGGCGATGCTTTCCCGTGCGGTCGCCGGGATCAGAGGGCACACGCTCGTGCTGAACGTCCCGGGCTCGGAAAAGGCGGCGCGCGAAAATCTCGGCGCTGTCGTCGCGACGCTCGATCACGCGCTCAGAATGCTCGCGGGCGGTGGGCACTGACCAAACAAAAAACACGCGCTGCGGCTGCAGCGCGTGCTTTTTCATTTTTTCTGATAGCCGAGCGCCGACGAGATCATCTTTCCCGTCTGCACTACCTGCTCGACCGCCTGCCGAAATTCCTCCGACCGGACGCTGCGGAACATGCCGAGCACGCCGATCCTCGCAAAAAAGCTGCAGGCCTACGGCATCACGATGACAGAGCATCTGACCGTCAGTGACGGGCTCGAGCAGGTCGCCGCGGCGATCGACGAGATGCGGAAAAAGCCGGTCGACATGATCCTCTGCACCGGCGGCATGAGCGTCGATCCCGACGACAATACCCCCGGCGCGATCGCCCGGAGCGGCGCGCGGATCGTGACCTACGGCGCAGCGGTCCTGCCCGGGGCCATGTTCCTGCTGGGATACTACGAAGACGGCCAGCCCGTGATGGGTCTTCCTGGCTGCGTCATGTACGCGAAGGCGACGATCTTCGATCTCATCCTGCCGCGGGTCGCTGCAGGACTGTCGGTCACGAAGCAGGAGATCGCCGCGCTCGGCTGCGGCGGGCTGTGCCTCGGCTGCGCGGAGTGCCATTATCCCGTCTGTCCGTTCGGTAAAGAGTAACGACGTTACGATTTATATATCAACAGCATGACGCTCAAGTGCATCGCAGGCATCGAAAAGCCCGACCGTGGCACGATCACGCTGGACGGCCGTGTGCTGTTCGACAGCGAAAAGCATATCAACCTCACGCCGCAGCAGCGGCGCGTGGCGCTGGCGCGCATTCTGGCGTCGGAGCCGCAGGCGATCTTGCTGGATGAGCCGTTCTCCGCGCTCGACAGCTACCTCAAGTGGGAGCTCGAGCTCGGCGAGCTGCTGGGGGCGTTTGACGGGCCGATCCTCTGGGTCAGTCACGAGCTTGGCGGAAGCGGCACGCCCTTCCGCATCCTGCGCATCATCCCGGATGCCGGGCACGCGATCCTTCTGCTGCAGCCGGAGGGCGCGGCAGAGGGGTCGCCGGTCCTGCGCGCGGAATGCGATGCAGCCGGTACATATGCCGCCGGGCAGACGCTTCCTGTTTCCTTCCGGGAAGAAAAGCTGCTGTTTTTCTGAGCCGCTGGACAAAATTTCAGGATCCTGCTATGATGGAAACACCCTGAAGAACGGAGGACCCTGCCATGCGGACCGGAACGAAGAAATGCATCCTTCTGCTCCTCGCGATCATCGTCCTATGCTTCGCCGTGTGGCTGCTCTGGCCGCATTCCTTTGCGGAAGTGACCGGTATCCCGGCGGAATATCCGGATCTGAACATGGCCGCCATTGTCACTGCTGCCAGGTTTGAAAACGGCAGTCCTTCGTTTGACATCTGGAACCTACAATACTGTTCCGCCGGAAGCACAGAATATGAAGCTGTTTTATCCGTTTTAAGTTCTGCCTCCTACCGGCAGGATCTCAGGAATCTTCTTCCGGGCGGCTTGACTTCCGTTAGCAGCGATAAAGACTATGACAGCCGTTCTGTCAATCTGATGTTCGCATGGGGACGGTTTGAGGATGAATGCTGTAGTCTGACCTTCTCCGGCTCACAGGTGGTCGTCGCCGGACCGAACAACCGTGGATTTCAGGTTTATCATTCAGTCGATCCTGAACTTCTTGACCGGCTTATCGCAGAAGTGCAGACTTACGGCGTCAAAAACTGAATGGCAGGCCCGGCGCATGGATGCGCCGGGTCTTTTGTTACACTTCTCCCCTGTCTGCCGACTATATGGGTGTCAGCTGACCAAAACAGATTGGAGGACACTGCATGGACGAACAGAACCTGCTTTCCCGCCTGCGCCACGGCGACGAGCAGGCGCTCGCGGCGGCGATCACGCAGTACAGCGCGTATGTCGTCACCGTCATTCACAACCGCAGCCGCGGACTTCTCTCGCCGGAGGACGAGGACGAGCTGGCCTCGAGCGTCTTCTTCGCGCTCTGGCAGTCGTGCCGGACGGTGAAGTCCGGGCATCTTCGCGCGTGGCTCGGGAGCGTCGCACGGAACAAGACCGTCGACCGGCTGCGAAAAAGCCGCAGCGAGATACCGCTGGACGAGGATCTGGCCGGAACGGACGATTTTCTTCTTGAGGAAGCCACGAAGCGCGAACAGGCACAGCAGCTCCGCGCCGCTGTCGCGCAGCTATCAGAGACAGACCGCGAGATCATCTGCCGGTTTTATGATTTATGTCAACCGGCAGTAGAGATCGCCGCGGCGCTCGGGCTGACACCTGCAGCGGTCCGGATGCGGCTGGTGCGCAGCCGGGAGGCCATCAGAAACGAATTATGCCGGGGAGGGTTTGTATATGAATCGGATTGACAGGATCCTGCAGGCAGCGGCGCTGCCGGATGTGCCGGTCGAAGCGCTGCCGGAAGATCGGCAGGCAGGGATTTTGAACGGCACGATGCAGCTTGTGCAGCAGGATGCAAAAAAGCACGGCCGCAAGCGCGTTATCCGCATTATGATCGCCGCAGCTGCAGCCATCGCGGTGCTGTGCGGTGCGGCGGCGGTGCTGCATTACGCGTCCGTCTCCAATGCGGAGACCACGTATCATGCCGAGGGCGCATCCATTCGTCCGGATGGCACGCTGGAGCCGTTTTCCTATGATTTTTCCAGAGACGCGATCATCCGCGTCGATACAGAGGGCCGCACGTCCGGCACCTACTGCGGTGTGCAATTCGGCTGGCTGCCAACGGCGCTGATCCCGGACAATACCGCGTATCTGTATGACGTCATTGCCATGCGCAGTCCGGCGCAGCTGGACGGCATCTCCGATGCCCAGATGGAGCTGGCAAAGGACTGCGTTTACTCCACCGACAGCACAGCGCAGGTGCGCTTCACGTTCAGCTGCCTGTCCGCCAACGAGGTTGCGGGCTGCGATCTTCTGGTGCCCGGAGACGACCCGGCGATCATCAAGGAAGGGATGCTGAACGATCTGTATGCCTGCTGGATCGAAACGTATGACACAGACCGCGGAGCGGACATCACCCATCATTTCCTCCTGCTCTATGACGCGGACAAGCTCTGCGTGGTGTTCCTGGGCGGCGACTGGGATGTCACGGAAAAGATCGCGGAACACATGACCATCGTGCAGACCGGGATCCCCACGCCGGAAGCTTCGCAGAATTTCACCTACGTCGGCGTATTTGGCTGAGAAAACCGCCGGTCCTCATGAAAAAGCAACGCCCGCAGCGGAGATCCGCTGCGGGCGCTGTTGTGCCTTGGTCCTGTTCAAAAACGGCTCAGCGCAGACGTCCGTCGCCAGCCATGAGGGCCGTCATCTCTTCCAGGCGTTCCAGCGGGAACGGCGGCTCGCACAGCGGCTTCATGGCGATGCTCATGAGCTTCATGGGGTTATCGTCCGCCGCGACGCGGTTGGAGCTGAGCGCCCCGCAGCGGCGGCAGCGGTGGATGATAGCCCATTCCCCGCCCTTGCGCACCCAGACCGCGACCGGGTCCATGATCCCGCCGCAGTCAGATGCCCGGTCGCCGGGCTCGAGGTCGACGTGGAGGCTGGAGAGGCAGTTGGGGCAATGGTTGCGGTGGTCACTCCCTGCGTTCTGCGGGGTGCAGAGCCGCCCGCAGACCTTGCAGGTAAAGCTGTCATTGCAGGCATGGGTCTTATAATAGCCTTTTTCGAACGTTTTGCGTTTGTTTTCCCGATTCATGGTAGATCCTCCTGAAGATCGAATCGTAAAGCTTCGGGAGGCGCGGCGTGTGAGATTTGCCGGACCTCCCGGTCAGCCCACACGCTCCGATGTACAGGTGATCAGCTTCAAAAAGTTCTCCTTTTGATCGTAATATGATCCGCGCGGCCGCTGAAGCCGCCCGGTCTGGTTCTATCATAGTCCCGCCGCGGCCGCCTGTCAATCTGTTTTTCCGGGTCGGCGGCGCCGGTTTTCTTCCGGGCCGCTGTTTTTTGCACACTTTCCGCACGCTGCGGCTTTACAGGTCCCGCGCAACAAGCTATACTGTACAGCAGAAAAGTGAGGGATATTCTATGAAATACGCATTCACGCACGGAAAGCTCCTGGACGGCACGAAGGACATGCAGGTGCAGGAAGGACTCTGCGTCCTGACGGACGGAGAGCGCATCAGCGCCATCGTCCCGGAGGGGGCGCCGCTTGACGGCTATACCGTCGTCGACCTGCAGGGCCGGTATCTGATGCCGGGCCTGATCAACATGCATGTCCATCTTACAGGCAGCGGCAAGCCGCAGAAAAAGCAGCGGGACAACGAAAAGCTGGTCCGCACGATCCTCTCCACGGCGCTGACGCGGAAGATCGCCTATCAGATGGTCTGCGGCTTTGCCCGGACAGAGCTGATGAGCGGCGTCACGACCATCCGCACGGTCGGCGGTCTTGTCGATTTTGACACGCGGCTGCGCGATGAGATCGCGGCGGGCCGCCGCGTAGGGCCGCGGATCCTGGCCGCCAACGAGGGGATCTCCGTCCCGGGCGGACATATGGCCGGGTCGGTCGCCGTGGCCGCGCACTCTATTCCTGAGGCGCTCGCGCAGCTGGATGCCGCAGAGGCGCAGGGCGTCGACCTCATCAAGCTGATGATCACGGGTGGCGTGATGGACGCGAAGGAAAAGGGCGTCCCGGGTGAAATGAAGATGCCGCCGGAGATGATCAAGGCCGTCTGCGACCGGGCACACGCCGCGGGATACCGCGTTGCGGCCCACGTCGAGTCGCCGCAGGGCGTGCGCGCGGCGCTGGAAAACGGCGTGGATTCGATCGAGCACGGCGCAAAGCCGGACGCGGAGATCCTGCGCCTGTTCAAAGATACCGGCGCGTTTCTCTGCACAACGATCTCGCCTGCCCTGCCCTACGCGCTGTTTGACCGTTCCATCACCCACGCGACTGAGGTCGAGCAGTACAACGGCACGATCGTCTTTGAGGGCATCATCGACTGCGCGAAGGCCGCGCTTGCCAACGACATTCCCGTCGTGCTCGGCAACGACGTCGGCTGCCCGTGGATCACCCAGTATGATTTCTGGCGCGAGCTGTTTTATTTCCACAAATATACCGGCGTCTCCAACGCCTTCGCTCTCTACACCGCAACGAGCCGGACCGCGGAGCTCGCCGGCATCGGCAGCGAGACCGGCACCGTTGCGCCGGGCAAGTGCGCAGACCTGATCGTGACCGCTGCAAACCCGCTGGAGGATCTGCGCGCGCTGCGGCACGTCGGGATGGTCATGGCCCGCGGCCAGCTGACCGGGCATCCGCGCTTCAAGCGCCGCCCGGAGGTCGAAGCGCAGCTCGACCGCTTTTTGACAGACGAGTCCGGCGCGGCTGCGCGCTGAGAAACGGAGGACAGGCTTTGCTGTATCTTGGATTTTTGCTTCTGGCCGGCATTCTGCAGGGCGTCATGGTCTCGCTCAACGCGCAGATGGGCAACTACTTCAGTCTGTTCGGCATCTGCTTCTTTGTCCACGGCATCGCGCTCGTGCTGCTGCTCGGCTATCTGCTGGTCAAGCGGCAGCCGCTGCGGTTTTCCGGCGCGCCGTGGTATGTGTATCTGGTCGGCGCGATGGGCATCGGGATCGTCGCGACCTCCAGCTGGTGTACGCTGCATGTCGGCGCGAGCGCGTTTATGGCGCTCTCCACGGCGGGGCAGCTCGTCTCCTCGGCGCTGATCGACCGGTTCGGTCTGTTCGGCATGCCGGTCACGCGGATCCGCAGGCGGCAGCTGCCGGGCTATGCGCTCGTGCTGCTGGGCGTGATCCTTGTAGTTCTGAACTGAGGAGGCGGCTGCATGATCTATTATCTGACTGCCCTGCTGAACGGGTTTTTCAACTCCATCAACCGCATGACGAACGTCCGGGCCGGAAAGCTGTTCGGCACGGCCAACGGCGCGCTGATCAACTATGTGGAGGCGACAGTTCTGTCTCTGCTGCTCGTTTTTGTGCTCAAAAACGGGAAGGAGCTCACGTGGGGCTACATCACAGCCGTCCCTTGGTGGGTCTATCTCGGGAGCATCTGCGGACTGCTCGCGCAGCTGCTGCAGATCATCGGGACGCTGCATTCCAACACGCTGGTCTCCTCCGTTCTGATGCTGGTCGGCAATCTCGGGATGTCGCTGACGCTGGACTATGTGTTCTACGGCACGTTCAGCCTGCTGCGTGCCGCCGGGATCCTGCTCATCCTGCTCGGCATGACCTGGGTGGAGAAGGAAAAGCACGCGCCTGCGGAAAGCGAAGAATAAGTTAACATAAAGCAAACGGCCAGCCCGACTCCGGGCTGGTCGTTTGTTATAGCAGGATCTGTGACGGGTAAGCCTCCAGCAGCGAAACATTGGGAAGTTCTGCGCCGAAGCGGGCCATGTTGCGTTCGCATTTGCGGCGGACGCCGCAGGCATCCTTTTCGTCGGCCGGGATGTGGTAGACATAATTCTTTTTTGCTGCCTCGGGCAGCAGCGCGCGCGTTTCGGGATAGGACAGGATCTGGCCGTTCCAGAACGCCGCGTCGGCGCGGCGGCCGCGAAGGATCGCGCGGTGCTGTACCGCGTCGATGCGCGCGTCCGCAGTCACATAGACGCTGACACCCGCGGCCGAGATGAAATACACACCGTGCGTGATCGCATCCCACCCCGGCACGGGCGTATGCGCAAACTGGTGGTATTCAACGCAGAACGGGCCGAACTGCAGCGCCAGCTGGGGCGGCGTCTGCGGCTGCGGAACGAAGACGGGCGCGCCGCTGGCTGCCTGCAGCTGCCGGGTGCGGAGCGCATTGTAATGATCGGGGTGCGCGTGCGTGCACAGGATACCGCAGAGCGCGTCATAGGGCGGCTCCCCTGCCAGCATCTGCGAGAAGGTCTCGGGCGGCAGGCCGTAATAGCAGCGGAACTGCTTGTTGAGCGCGTCGACCAGAAGCGTCCGCCCCTCCGCTTCCAGCACGAGCCCGCAGCTGCTGACCAGTGTGATCCTCATTGCAGCAGCTCCAGAAATTCCTGCTCGGAAAGCACAGGGACGCCTAGCTCCTGCGCCTTGCGGAGCTTGCTGCCTGCGTTTTCCCCGGCGACGACGTACGTCGTCTTTTTCGAGACGGACGAGGCGGCCTTACCGCCGAACGACTCGATCTTCTCCGTCGCCTCCTCGCGCGTAAACAGGCTCAGCGCGCCGGTCAGGACAAAGGTCTTGCCCGCAAAGCGCGTATCCGTCACCTGGTTGGTTGACATAAAGTTTACACCTGCCACGCGCAGCCGATCGATCAGGTCCTGTGACTGCGGGCTGGCAAAGTAATCGAGGATGTTCTGCGCCGTCGTTTCGCCGATATCGGGGACGGCCGTCAGATCCTCCAGCGATGCGTGCTGCAGAGCATCGAGACTCCCGAACGTCGACGCGAGCACCTTGGCCGCCTTGCTGCCGACCTGCCGGATGCCAAGCGCGCACAGCAGTCGGGCCAGATCGTTCTGCTTGCTGGCCTCGATGGCGGCTTTGAGGTTCGCGGCGGACTTTTTCCCCTGCCCGGGGAGCTTTGCGAAGGCGGCATAGTCCAGCGCGTAGAGGTCCGCGGGGTTGGAGACCATCTTTTCCTCGATCAGCAGGTCGATGATCGCGCTGCCGAGGCCGTCGATGTTCATGGCCTCGCGCGAGACGAAGTGCGCCAGATTTCTGGACAGCTGTGCCGGGCACTCCGCGCCCGTGCAGCGCAGGGCAGCGCCGTCCTCATCGCGCACGACCGGCGCGCCGCAGACGGGGCAGCGGTCCGGCAGGCGGTACGGCACGGCGTCTGCCGGACGCTTTGCGGGAACGACCTCCAGGATCTCCGGGATGATCTCCCCTGCCTTGCGGATCCTGACGGTGTCGCCGATGCGGATATCCTTGTCGGTGATAAAGTCCTGGTTGTGGAGCGTCGCGGCGGTGACGGTCGTCCCGGCGAGATGGACCGGGGCCACGATCGCCCGCGGGGTCAGCACGCCCGTGCGCCCCACCTGCACGACGATATCCTGCAGCACGGTCTCCTTGATCTCCGGCGGATATTTGAAGGCCGCCGCCCAGCGCGGGAACTTCGCCGTGCTGCCGAGCCGCTCACGCCCGGCCAGACTGTTGAGCTTCATGACGGCTCCGTCGATATCATACGGCAGCTCGTAGCGGGTCTCGCCGAGCTGGGTGATCAGCTGCTCCGCTTTGTCCATATCGCGGCAGAGCGTGTAAGGTATGACCTTGAACTTGAGCGCCCGCAGATAGTCAAGCGTTTCGCTGTGCGTCCGGAACGTGACGCCCTCTGCCAGCTGCAGGTTGAAGACGAGAATGTCGAGCTTCCGCTTTGCCGCCACGCCCGGGTCCAGCTGGCGCAAGGAGCCCGCCGCGGCGTTGCGCGGGTTGGCAAACAGCGGCTTGCCGAGCTTCTCCTGCTCGGCGTTGAGCGCTTCAAAGCTGGCGCGGGGCATGAAGACCTCGCCGCGCACGATCAGCCGCGCAGGCGCATGCTCCAGCGTCATGGGGATGGAGCGGACGGTCTTCAGATTCTCCGTCACGTCCTCACCGATGAGGCCGTCGCCGCGGGTCGCGCCGCGGACAAAGCGGCCGTCCACGTATTCCAGCGCCACGGACAGCCCGTCGACCTTCGGCTCGACGGAGTATTCCGCGTCCGGCTCCTCCTCGCGCACATGCGCATCGAAGTCCCGCAGCTCGTCAAAGGAAAACACGTCCTGCAGGCTCTCCAGCGGGACGGCGTGGCGTACCTTGACGAATTCGCTCAGCGCCTGCCCGCCGACGCGGCGCGTCGGGCTGAGCGGCGAGGCATACTGCGGGTACTGTGCTTCCAGCTCCTCGAGTTGGCGGAGCTTGTGGTCATAGTCATAGTCGCTCATCTCCGGGTTATCGAGCACGTAGTAGAGATATCCGGCGTGCTCAAGTTCCCGGGTCAGCTGTTCGATCTGCTGTTTCGGTTCCATATTGATCCCAACCTTCTGCTGTGGTAAGATGTCCTAAGTTTACATAAGTTTCTGGTACCCGGCCGACGATCACGGTCTGCGCCACCATCACGTCGCTGTCCACGTCGACCGACTCATAGCCGACCGTCGTGAGAATGGTCAGGCTGATGGTGAATTTGACCTTGAGCGTCTGCAGGGTCTGGTTGATGCCGGCCTCTGAAAAATCCGAGAAAAAGTCAGCATTCGACACGGTGAGGCTGACGGCCTTGACGGGCAGGACCGGCCCTGTCCCGGCCAGAAGATCCGGCAACAGGAGATTTCCGAGCGGAATACCCATCTGCTGCGTATTGATCTGGTCGATGAGCCCGTCGAGCGCGCCGAGCACCTCGATCTTCATCCGCTCGACCTGGCCCATGTCCGTGCGGAGCGCGGTAATGTTGCCCTGTACATCCTTTTCCAGCACGATCACGCGGGAAAAATCCGTGTTGCCCGTGCGGAGCATTTCGCTGACGGATCCTGTGATGGCGTTCGATGCGGCGTTGACCGCCTGATTGCGTGCAAGCTCGCGGATATACGGTGACAGATGCAGCTGCGTGAGCAGGATCAGCCCCGTAATGACAAGCAGCAGCGCGATCAGAAGGATCCTTCTGCGTCTTCGCTTCCTCCGGCTCATCTCCATACACCCCCAGCATAGGCTATGCCGGAGCGCCGGGGATATTACAGCTTTTTCATGTGCTGCGCCGCCGTGTTGGCCATGAGGCGCTTGGTGCCGACGCCGTCAAAGGCGATTTCCAGCAGCGCGTCGTTGCCCATCGGCAGGACCGTCAGGATCATGCCGCGGCCAAAGGCCTTGTGCTGGACCATCTCGCCTGCGGCAAAGCTGACCTTTGGCGCAGGCTTCGGTGCGGTGTGGACGGAATAGTCCTTCTGCGGCTTCGGCCGCGTGGGGATCTGGGAAAAGTCGTTATAGCTGTCGCCGTAGATGCTGACGCGGCCGAAGGAGCCGTATTGCCTCGGCTCAGTCTGCTGGTAGCTCGGCTTCGGCGCGCCGATGCGCTTGACCGACTCGGCCGGGAGCTCGTCGACGAAGCGGGACGGCAGATTTGTTGTCGTGCGGCCGTAGAGCATACGCTGGCGCGCGTAGGTGATGACCAGATGCTGCTTGGCCCGGGTGATGGCGACGTAGCACAGCCGCCGCTCCTCTTCCAGCTCCTCCGGCTCGCTCATGCAGCGGTTCGAGGGGAACAGTCCCTCCTCCAGACCGACAAGGAACACGTTCGGGAACTCCAGACCCTTGGCCGCGTGCATCGTCATCATGACGACGGCATCGGCATCCGGGTCGTACTGCTCAATGTCCGTATAGAGGGCGATCTCCTCCAGGAAGCCCGCCAGCGTGGGCGTCTCGGTGTTTTCCATGTAGCTGAGGATGCTGGATTTGAGTTCGCGGACGTTCTCCGCGCGGGTGCGGGATTCCACATCGCCCTTCTCCTCTAGCATCTGCAGATAGCCGGTGCGCGTCATGACCTCCTCATAGAAATCCGGCAGCGGCAGCTTCTGCAGCAGCTCCGCGCATTCCTCGATGATGACCGTGAAGGCCATGAGCTTCGCAGCCGCCTTTTCCAGGCTCGGGTAGCTGTAGGGGTCGGAGACGACCGTGTACAGCGGGACGCCGGCCGCGGCCGCCTGCCGCTCGGCCATTTCGAGCGTCTTGGCGCCGGTGGCGCGGTCGGAAAAGCGTACGCCCACGGCGAACACCAGATCCGCCTCGTCGAGCGCGATGGAGGAGGCAAAGTGCCCGTGCATGCCCTGCATGCCCACATAGCGCGGGTGATCCGTGTCGATCGTGGAAATGCCCATGAGCGTGCAGCCGATCGGCGCGTCCAGCCTGTCCGCAATTTCCAGAACTTCTTCCGTCAGCGAGGCGGTGTTGACGCCGCCGCCGACGTAGACGTACGGCCGTTCGCACTGCGAGAGACGCTCGACCGCCGCGTCGATGGCGGTTTGCGGCGCTTTGGCCGAGGGAGCAAAGGGAGTTGTTCTGGCAGGCAATGCTTATTTCC
>ERZ779877.2059-NODE-2059-length-15442-cov-4.203094_pt1 | contig 15442 bp, 15 predicted proteins | sample MGYA00511556_ERZ779877 | MGnify/ENA primary metagenome ERZ779877 (study PRJEB29588, sample SAMEA2159338) | human gut metagenome | biome: human gut; feature: human-associated habitat; material: faeces | place: Denmark | collected 2008/2010 ...
CGATGTATGTGACGCTCGAGCCCTGCCCGATGTGCACCGGCGCGATAATAAACTCCCGCATCCCCTGCCTTGTCTTCGGCGCGCGCGACGCCGTCACCGGCTCCTGCGGCAGCGTCATCGACCTGTTCTTTGAAAACTACGGGCACCATCCGAAGGTCTATGCCGGTGTTCTCGGCGACGAGAGCGCGGAGCTCCTGCGCAGCTTCTTCAAGGGACTGCGCTGAACTGAATATTATTAGAACTCCGGCGGACAGAATTTTCTATCCGCCGGAGTTTTTTAATCTTTGGCAGCTTTCGCCGCGAGCTTCTGCACATCGCATTGGCCGTAGCTGTTGTCGCCGAAGGCCGCAAGGCTCCCGTCCTCAAGCACGAACACATAGTGCTCCGTGCCCGCTCCGCATAGCACGGCTCTGCCGCTCACGGGAAACTCAACGCTGTCGCTCTCACGGAAGAAGCGGGAGCGGATGTTCCCGTCCCCGTCCACCGCAAGCAGCGCCCGCGGCGAGATATCCGCCTGCACGATGTTCTCCCAGACCTCGTCTCCCAATACGCTCGAGACAAGTCTGCCGTCGGCATAGAGCGCTGCATGGCAGCCCGTGCCGATGGGCAGCTCAAGCAGGAGCTGCGCGTTCTCCGCCGTTATCGACTTATTCGAGGACACGAGCTGCCCGAGGGAGTTCACGGCAGCCGCGCCGTAAGCTCCGGCAAAGATGCGCGTATACTGATCCGCACCCTTGAGCGAATCATAGCTGTGGTAGCCGCAGGAGACGATGCTGCCATCCGCAAGCAGCGCCACGGTGTCATATTCCCCGGCGGCGATGGCGATGACGTTCCACCAATCGCCGACGTCACACTGACCATAGCTGTCGTCGCCCGCGGCAACGACGGTTCCGTCCGCGCGCAGCGCGGCGGTGTGCTTCGCACCGGCGCATACCTGCACAAGCTCTGTCCAGCCGTACACGTCGCAGCGCCCGTCGGAGTTATCTCCGCAGGCGGCGGCAGTGCCGTCATTGCGGATATACACCGTGTGATAGCTGCCCACGGCAAGCCGCCCGAGCGGCAGGGAGCTGCGCAGCACCGCGATATCCGCCGCCTTTTCCGCCGCTTCGGCGGAGAGCCCGCCGTTGCTGACGATGACCGCGGCGGCGTCAGCGTCGCCCGTTATCCTGAGCGCCGCGTCAAAGGCGCGCTCCTGCGCGTCCTCGTAGCTTGAGAGCCCGGCAAACAAAGTGCTTGCGCGCAGATACTCGCCGCCTTCGTATGCTTCCGCCGCCATCGCGTATACGCAGGCCTTCTGCCTTTCGGCGGCGTCACCGTAGGCGGACACGGCGGAAAAGACCTCCATGGCCCGCTCATAGCTTCCGTCGTTATAGAGAGCGTCGGCGTATGCGTATTCCGCTTCGAGGTACTTTGCGGCGCTGTCAGAATATTCGCCGAGGGACTTGAACAGCTCCGCAGCCTCTTCAAAGCTGCCGCCGGAAAGCATCTTTTCGGCGACATGGTACAGGCTCTGCGCCTGCGCTTCATCGCCGTCCATGTCCCCGGCAAGCTCCGCCGCGGCGGAGAAGTTCCCGAGGGAAGAGAGCGTCCGCACCGCCGCGCCTCTCACCGCGTCCGGATTGCGGGCGAACACCACCCCTGCCGCGATGAAGAGCAGCAGCAGGAGTATCGACGCGAGCACTGTGCCGCGAATAAATTCCGGTTCGCTTTTTTGTTTCTTATCAGCCATAAAGAAGGTACTCCAAGGTTTTTGAGGACATATCGGAATCGATCCCGTTGTCGTAGGACAGGATGATATAGACGTCGTCTATCCCGTATTGGGCGATCAGCTCCGAAACGGTGCCGCCGTTGAGAGCGCTGTTGTAATATCTCGGGTCCGCGCGGTGCACCTCGTCGTAATATGGCATCAGGTACGGTATGAAGGCCGTGGTGAAGGAGTCACCGATGACGAGGGCTTTTCTGCCGGTGTCAAAGCCTGTGGTGTATTTTGTCCACACGTGGTTCCCGCCGGCGAGGTAAGCCGTGTAGCTTTCATTGTTATAGACGATGATCGGCGCGTCCTCGCCCTCTGTTCCGCTGCGCATGACATTCCCATGCGCGGGCAGCAGCGGATACATCAGATCCATCGGGTCGCCGAGTCCCTGGATGTTATAGAAGCCGCTCACCAAATAGTCGTACTCGTCATACGGCACGACAGGTACACCCTGCGTCTGCATCATCCGTTCGATAAGATAGTAGGCGGCAAGCGGCGTCCAGTGGTGGTCGGCCTGAAAGAAGAGCGGCTCGTCCATCAGGTGATCGTTCAGCACGTTCGGCGCGCTGACCATGTGTACCCCCGGCAGGAGCAGGCTGTTGAACGCATCCTCAAAGTTCTCGTGCCAGCCGGTGTATTTACCGCTTTTTACCACAACGTCCCTGTAGCTCGTCACAGGTATGCAGGAATAGAACACCTGCCCGTCCTCCGGGAGAGCACCTTTGTACTCATTGAGCACGTCCGCGACCATGCCCACGCGCAGCTCGCTGACGTCGGCGAGCAGCTCCTCACTCCCGTCCGGGCACAGCATATACAGGCCGTAGTCCCCGGATGCGTCAGCGCCCGGAGCCTGCGCGGCGCTCTGATCCCCGCTCTCCTGCGCGGATGATCCCTCAGCCGGGGCGGCGGTATCCTGCGCCGCCGTGCCGCCGCTTATCTCGTCGGCCATGGAGATGCTGCTGAGGAGCATCGTGTCCTCATAGCTTGCGGCGCTGAAAAGCCCGAGCGCGGCCTTGCTCGCCCCGGCGACGGAGTCGCGCAGAAATATCCCGTCGCTCAGGAAGCTTTCAAAGCCCGAGGAGAACTCGCCGGAGAAAACGCTTTCGGCGGAGGTATCGGGGAAAGCCGCCAGCATGCGCTTTTCACTCTCGGAGACGCGCTCTTCCCGATCGGCGAATATCAGCGTCCCGAGCCCCGCGCACAGCAGCAGGAAAAGCCAGAAATATATAACCACGAAATCAAGTCTTTTTTTCATCGCATATTCCCTCTGCTCTCAGAAACGGAAATAAATAAACGGATTGTAGCTTTGCCCGACGATGAATATCATCGACAGCAGCATGAGCGCCGTCAGGCACACGAGAGAGACGATATCCGCCGCGCCCTCAAGCTTTTCATGCTTTCCAAGCCATGCCTTGAGCCGCGGCAGGATCGGCAGGCTCGCGATGGCGGCGATGAGCGGGAGCACCGTGTACTTGCGTATGACGGCCATCGTGACCGGGTCGCTCAGCCCCGCGGCGCCTATGCCGAACATCGCGCCGAGGTGCTTTCCGAGGCAGCCCATGTCCGTATAGTAGAAGACCGTCCAGCCGACGACGATGAGAAGCAGCGCCGCAATATGCTGCGCCGCACCGGGAAGCTTCTCACGGAAGTCCGCGAGCACGAGCTTTTCGAGGATAATGAGCACCCCGTAATACAGCCCCCATATGACGAAGTTCCAGCTTGCCCCGTGCCATAGCCCGGTAAGCGCCCAGACTATCGCGAGGTTCAGCGCGGTGCGCGCCCTGCCGCGCCGGTTGCCGCCGAGCGGGATATACACATAGTCGCGGAAAAAGCTGCCGAGCGAGATATGCCACCTGCGCCAGAATTCGGAGGCGCTTTTCGATATGTACGGATAGTTGAAGTTTTCCTTGTAGGTAAAGCCAAAGATCCTGCCCATGCCGATCGCCATGTCGGAGTAGCCGGAGAAATCAAAATAGAGCTGGAGAGAATAGAGCACGGAGATATACCACGCGCCGAGCACGGACATCCCACTCGCTCCTGCGGCCGAAGGCAGCTCCTCGATGATGAGCCCGCAGACGTTTGCCAGCAGCACTTTCTTTGAAAGGCCGACGGCGAAGCGCTTCATGCCCTCGGTGAAGCCATCGGGCGTGCTCTCGCGTTCATCGAGCATCACCGCCACGTCGGAATACTGCACGATAGGCCCGGCGATAAGCTGCGGAAAGCAGCTTACATAGAGCATCAGCTTGAACGGGTCGCGCTGCACGGGGCTCTTGCCCCGGTACACATCCACCGTATAGGTCAGCACCTGAAAGGTATAAAAGGAGATGCCTATCGGCAGCTCCAGCACCGGTATGCTGAATGAGACGCCGAAGAGGGAAGTGACGGAATTGACGAGAAACGCGGCGTACTTAAAATAAAACAGCACCGCGAGCGAGGCCGCCGCGCCGACGACGAGTGCCGTCTTCCTCAGCCCCGGAGACGAGGCTCTGTCGATGAGCATGGCAGCGACGTAGTTTATCGCGGTCGAGCCGATCATTGCGAGCACCCATATAGGCTCGCCCCAGCTGTAAAAGATAAGCGACGCGACAAGAAGAACGCCGTTTCTCCACCGCAGATCGGTACAGATAAAGTAGAGTATCAGCACCGCGGGGAAGAAAAGCGTGGTAAAAGTGAGGCTTGAAAAAGTCAAGAAAACACCCCTGCTTACAATAGTGCCGCGTATCTGCTTCAATACGTCGGCATAATGTAATCAGTATATCCCCTCGGGTATGCGTTGTCAAATACTTCCGTCAATGTGATGATACGGAGTGGAACGCCAAAAAGACTCTTTATCCTATCCTCCCGCCGTCCAGCAGGTCAAAGTCAAGAGAAACGTTATAGCCGTCCCCGTCCCGGTCGAGCAGCTCCATCGGACTTTCATGCACGCCGGGGATGCTGCCCGTCACGCTCAGCCTGCCGGGGAAAGAGAGCGACGGCACAAGAAGAAAGTCCCCACCGCCGCACGGCACACGTATATAGCCCACGCAGACGCTGTCAATGTCGAGCCGCACCTCGGTGATGACCGCGCCGATAGCGTCCCAATACTCTTTCTCGGAAGCGTGACCCGGTATCAGCGTCTCACAGCTCAGCTCCCGCATCGCCTGTATCGCGAGCGGCTCCATGTCCTCCCTGGTTTTCAGTGCCGCAGTCTGCTCTGTCACCTCGACGATCTCCATCGGCGAAGTGTACTGCAGATCGATGAGCGCTCCGCTGTTCGTCATGCGTATAGTCAGGATCTCGGGACAGCAGTCCTGCCCCGCGGCGCTCTGCCAATTGACCGGATAGCCCTCATAGACCGGCCTGCCCGTCACGTCTATCTGCCAACCCTCGCCGGTGCTCTCTGTCCTGTCTGCCGCCGCTGCGTTGAAGCGCCATTCGCCGAGCCCCATTTCCTCCGCCAGCATGTCCGCCTTTGCGCAGGCCGCGTCAAGCGCATCTTCATCAGCCGCAGTGTCGGAGTATAGCCCCATGCTCATATACCATTCCCGTGTCTGCACTTGCCGCTCCTCGGCTGTGCCACCGGGATCGGGCACGAGCACAAAGACCGAGAGACTGTGATTGCGGAAGTCCTCCTGCTCATTGTTGTTGACCCAGAACTCATACGGCACACCGCCGAGCTCCGTCACCGCGCGCAGGTTGACGGACATGCCCGCGGGGAAAGCATCGGTATAGTATGGGTCGCTCCCGGCGTAGTCAAAGCCGTGCACGGCGTAGTGCTCCATTGGATAGAACTTCCATTCGCAGGCTCTCGGCGTGACCTCCTCCCGTGCATTGGCATAGGCGTTGCGGTAATATTCCAATATCGCGAGCCGCGCGTCGCGCACGCTCTCTATCCAGCTCTGCGGCGCGTCCGCCCCGTGGTCGGCCTTTATGCTCTCGTCGGTGACGGCGTATTCATATGCGGCGATCATATCCGCAATCTCGGCTTTGCTCAGCTCCTCGGAATACTCGTACAGCTCCGCCTCACCGAAAAGCCCCTTTGCCATCTGCCGAGCCATATCCGACGTGATGATCTTCGGGCGCACCCGAAGGACCGGCATCGCCGCGGGAATGGAGTCTGCGTTATCGTCATGGATGCTGATTTTGATCAGGCCGTCATCGGTGGTGAACTCAACGTTTACGGTTCGCGCGGCCCCGGTGTCTCCAACCGGAGCAGGTATCTCTGCTGCCTGTTCCGGACTGCCGCAGGCGTACAGCCATAGCGCCGCGCAGCAGAGAAACAGTGAAATATATTTTTTCATCTCAACCACCTTTCAGAATCAAAACAGCGTCCTCCGGTGCATCTGCCCCGGCAACAGCGGAAAAATCTATGCTGTCCGCTAAGCTTTCCGCAAAGCGCTTTTCATCGCCGCCGTCCCCGCGCTGATAGCCATAGCTCGCCTTGACTGTCATCACAGCGCCGTCACCGGAATAAAGCACCAGCAGCTCATACTGCGCCCATGCCTCGTTCGTGCTCATATCGCGCACGGCGATGCTGACCTTATCGCCGCGGCCGGCAGTGTATTCCCACTCCTCGTATTCACAGGCTCCGCCCGCCGTCATATCGTCGCAGGGCAGGCAGCCGCTCTTTTCCAAGTACACTTCGTACAGATACCGCTCCTGACCGATAATAGCTGCTGCCGAAATGTGAAACGATCCGTCCTCATACGCGCCGTGCTCACGGCTCTGATCCCCGGCGTTCGCTATTGCCCGGCGCTCCGTGTGCAGCGCCAGTCCGTACCGTGCGGCGATCTCCTGCAGTTTTGCCCACATTGTTTCATCCCAGACCTGATACAGGCGGCAGATCTCTTTTGTTTCGTTATCCGCTGCAAAGCTCCGCTCAAGGTCACGCCATTCGTAGTAGGGCTGCCCCTGCTCTGTCTGCTCCGCAGTTTTCTTGTCGGCGTAGCCACCTTTGAACGCCAGCCATTCAGCCGCCGCCTGATACTCCGCCGAGCCTATCACTCCGCCGAGGGAGACATAGTCCCGATGGTGTACCGCGCGCAGCCTGTCTACTGACTCTCCCGCCTCGCCGGAGAGCACGCTGCCGCCGGGGTCGTTTATCACCCTGCCCGTGAGCCCGAATAGCCCCGCGGCATACGCTGTCAGCGTCAGCAGCGCCGCAATGACCGCCGCGATGATGAGCGTGCGCACAAGCTTTTTATATGAGACGCGCGCTGTCTCGGTTTTCCCATATATCGCGTCCCCGGCGGCGAGAACATAAGCGCCGTCTATCTGCCCGAAAGCGTCAAAAAACTGCTCTTTTGTCACTGCAAGCCCTCCTTTTCGAGCCGGTCGCGCAGCCGCAGCCGCATACGCCGCAGCGTGGAGAGCACCGTGTTTTTCTTCATTCCGAGCTTCGCGGCGATCTCCTCCACCGGCAGGCCGTACCAGTACCGCGCGACAAAGAGGTTCCGCTCTGCCTCCGTCTGGGATGCTAAAAAGGCGTTGAAAGCCTGTATCAGCAGTTTGTTTTCGATCGTCCGCTCCACGCTGAAGCCTGAGGGGATGCACTCGGCAAGCTCCTCAAGCGCGATGAGCGCCTCGCCCCCGCCGCGCTTTGCGGCGGAGCGGCGGCGCAGCCGGTCGACGGAGATGCGGCGTGTCAGCGCACCGAAATAGGCCTTGAGGCAGTTCGGGCGCGTCGGAGGGATGGCGTTCCACGCCGCAAGCCATGTGTCGTTCACGCTCTCTTCCGAGTCGCGCGCATCGCGGAGAATGCCGTCCGCAACGCGGTAGCAGTAGCCGCCGTAGGACGCCTGACTTTCGTTTATCGCCCGCTCCGAGCGTCTGAAATACAGCTCTATAATCGAGGTGTCTGTCATATATGAACCCCCTTACATTATCCAAGTCGTATTCCGCGGAAAAAGATTGCAGCTGCCGAAAAAATTTCTAATCGGATTATATCAGCTCATGCGGCGCCTGAAAAGATGCGCAGAGGGGAAAGACTTTACTATATAAAATACAACTGCAATTTGCGGTGAAATATAAATGCGTAAAAAGGTACAATGTACAAAAACAATGCGCTCGAACTCGGTATTGGCTTAGGCAGCGTAAAATTTTTGCCCAATGATGACTGATTTTTCCGGATTTTTTGAATATAGTTCTTGATTTTTCTCGTGATTTCTGTAAAATAAACACGTTCTATTATATATGACTCTCAGGAGGAATCAAAAAAATGACTTACGAGATGGACGTTGCCGGCTTGAAACGCGAGCTGCCCTTGTGCAAGGTGTCTGACGACCTGTACATCGGCGCATTCGTCATGTTCGGCGATGTGGAGCTTACCGTTCACTGCGCCGCCGAGCTGCTCAAGCGCGCTCCCGAGTACGATTATCTGATCGCACCGGAAGCCAAGGCGATCCCTCTGCTGTATGAAATGGCCCGCCAGAGCGGCGCGGATAAGTACTTCCTCGCCCGCAAAGGCCCCAAGGCCTATATGTCCGGTGTGTTCGAGGTGGACGTCAAGTCCATCACCACGATGAGCGTACAGAAGCTCGTCATCGATACCGCCGACGCTGAGCTCATCAAGGGCAAGCGCATGCTCATCATTGACGACGTTATTTCCACCGGCGAATCCCTCCGCGCTATGGAGGAGCTCGTCACCCGCGCGGGAGGCATAGTCGCCGGCAGGATGGCAGTCCTCGCTGAGGGCGACGCGCAGAAGAGACATGACATCATCTGCCTCGCTCCGCTGCCGCTGTTTAACCCCGACGGCACCGTCAAGGAATAAAACTTGAGTAACAACAAACGGGAAAGACCGGTCAAAGGTCTTTCCCGTTTGTCTTTTTCTGTATCACTCCGCCGCCGAGGACGGTGTCCCCGTCATAGAGCACGGCGGCCTGACCGGGGGTTATCGCGCGCTGCGGCTCATCAAAGACGATGTGAACGGCGTCGCTCCCGACCGGCGTCACCGTCGCCCACTGCTCGGGGTGGCGGTAGCGTATCTTCGCCTTGCAGCGCAGCTCATGCGCAGGCGCACTGCCGCTTATCCAGTTGAAGTCTATGACATCCGCCTCGCGGCGGAACAGCTCTTCATTGCTGCCGAGCACGACCTCGTTCGTGTTCGGGCAGATATCGCAGACGTACAGCGGCGCGGCCGCGGAGATGCCGAGCCCCTTGCGCTGGCCGATGGTGTAGTGTATCACACCCTTGTGCCGGCCTAAAACGTTGCCGGAGCTGTCCACAAAGTTCCCGCACACCGGCCTGCGCCCGGTGTGCCTTTCGATCACCCCGGCGTAGTCCCCGTCCGGGACAAAGCAGATATCCTGGCTGTCGGGCTTTGCCGCGTTCACAAAGCCGCACTCCTCGGCGCGGGCGCGCACCTCGGTTTTGCGCATGCCGCCGAGCGGGAACATGACGTGCGCGAGCTGCTCCTGCGTCATGGCATAGAGCACGTAGCTCTGATCCTTGCTCTCGTCCGCGGCCTTCTTCAGCAGAAAGACACCGTCCTGCTCCTCAATGCGCGCGTAGTGCCCGGTCACGACGTAGTTGCAGCCAAGAATTTTCGCGCGGTCGAAGAGCTTGCCGAACTTCATAAAGCGGTTGCAGTCGATGCAGGGGTTCGGCGTGACTCCGTGCTCGTAGCTGTCGATGAACCGGCGGATGACCGTGCTGCGGAAATCGTCCGTGAAGTTGAACACGTAGAACGGCATGCCCAGCGCGTAGGCGACGCTGCGCGCGTCCTCCACGTCGTCAAGCGAGCAGCAGGTGCGCGTGCGCTCGATACCCGCGTCCTCGTTGTTATAGAGCTTCATCGTGCAGCCGATGCATTGGAAGCCGCGATCCTTCATCAGCTTTGCCGCGAGCGAGGAGTCGACCCCGCCGCTCATCGCGATCAGTGCTTTTTTCATTGGCGTGACCTCTAAATCATACAAAACCCATGTATTTGATATGCGACAGTATAGAGCTATTTTACAAAGCTGTCAAGGCGGCGGAAATTTTTTGCGATAGGGCTTGACAGAAGAGTAAGGCAGTGCTAATATAATGCCTACAAAGCCGATAGGTTATTGATAAATGATAGGGGCGCTTTTTATGGAATATATATTTATATTGTTTCGATGTTGATGGGGTATCTTTGACCAATAAGGGCACATATTTCAACACAAACAATAAATGTATATTTTAAAAGGAGCTTTTAACAATGAAAACCTATGAAAGAATCACCGATCTGATAGGCGGCACTCCGCTTCTGAAGCTTACGAACTACATAAAGGACAATGATCTCGGCGCGGACGTTTACGGCAAGCTTGAGTACTTTAACCCTGCCGGCAGCGTCAAGGACAGGATCGCCCGCGCGATGATCGATGACGCCGAAGCCAAGGGCGCGCTCAAGCCTGACTCCGTCATAATCGAGCCGACGAGCGGCAACACCGGCATCGGGCTTGCCGCCGTCGCCGCCTCAAGGGGCTATAAAGTTATACTCACCATGCCGGAGACGATGAGCATCGAGCGGCGCAAGCTGCTCAAGGCCTACGGCGCGGAGATAGTTCTGACCGACGGCGCAAAGGGCATGAAGGGCGCGATAGCAAAGGCACAGGAGCTTGCCGCCGAGACGCCGAACAGCTTCATTCCCAGCCAGTTCACCAACAAGGCAAATCCCGCCGCGCACTTCAAGACGACGGGGCCTGAGATATGGGAGGACACCGACGGTAAGGTCGATATCTTTGTTGCGGGCGTCGGTACGGGCGGCACACTCTCCGGCGTGGGCGAGTATCTGAAGAGCAAAAATCCGAACGTCAAGGTCGTCGCGGTCGAGCCTGCGGGCTCCCCGGTGCTCTCGAAGGGCACGCCGGGGCCGCACAAGATACAGGGCATCGGCGCGGGCTTCGTCCCCGATACGCTGAACACCGGGATATATGACGAGATCATCCCGGTCGAGAACGAGGACGCCTTTGCCACAGGCCGCGCGCTCGCCAGACGTGAGGGGCTGCTTGTCGGCATATCCTCGGGCGCGGCGGTCTTTGCCGCGGCGCAGCTTGCAAAGCGCCCGGAGAACAAGGGCAAGATCATCGTTGCCCTGCTCCCGGACACCGGCGAGAGATACCTTTCCACCCCAATGTTCTCGGAGTAAGAACAACAGAATATCAAAACGGACTGTCTCAATTTGAGGCAGTCCGTTTTGTTGTCATGTTCGCGATATATACCCCGGCGAGGATCACGGCCACGCCGACGGTTTGAAGTGCGGTAAAGCTCTCGTGCAGCAAAAGAGCCCCGGCAAGGATCGAAACCACCGTCGAGAACCCGATGAACGAAGCCGTGCGGTTGACGCCTATTTTTGAAATGGCGACATTTGACAGGAAAAACGCCAGCACGGAGCAGCCGATACCCTGATACAGTACCGCGGCCAGAAAGCCGGGCGCATTGAACGGGAGCGCAATCAGCTCCGCCGCGCTTCCACGAAGCGCAGCGCGCACAATGGCGAGGATGACGAAGAGCAGCGCCCCGGCAAGCAGCATCATATACGTGACCTCCGTGCCGGTGTAGCCATGCGCCTTGCTGACAAAGACGGTGTACAGCGAATAGGACACTACGGCTATCAGCAGGAAAGCATAGCCCGGTACAGACAGGCTCGACGCCGCGCTGACGGCAAACACCGTCACAAGTATGCCGGCAAAGGTGATGAGTATACCCGCGGCTTGCGTTTTGGACGGCTTTTCCTTCAGCAGCAGCGTTGACGCGACAAGCGATACGACGGGGATACAGGCGAAAAAGACCGCGCTCTCCGACGCCGTCGTATACATGACGCCGACGGTCTCGGAGATATAGTAGATGCACGGGCTCCACAGCGCCACGAGCAGCAGCGGCTTCAGGGACTTGCCGCGCAGGTCGATCTTGATAAGACCGAGGAGCAGACACAGACTCATCACGACGAAGGCGATAAGGAAGCGCCAGCCCAGCAGGGAGAAGGCATCGGCGTATTCGGTCACCTGCTTTGTGAAGATGATGCTCAGGCCGAAAAGCGTCTCGCCGCCGAGCGCGCATAAGACCCCGGCGGTGTTATCAAGCGTCTTCGAGTTCTTCATCTTCATAGCAGAGTACATATCCACGCGAGCAGGGCGCAGGCGGGGATGTATATCACAAAGTGCAGAATATGCGTCTTCTTGTTGTAGCCGAACTGATGCGGCCCGCCGACTCCGCCGTACAGCAGGAGAAAATACGCCGCCATGATGATAAGCGACGCGAGTAAGGTTATCGCCATTTCAGTCACGTACCTTTTTTGAATTTATACTTTCCCTTTCCGTGACCGGATACGGGCTCAATAATATCTGCCCGGAGCAGAGAGGAAAGGAGCTTGGACGCGCCGGAGTTTTTCAGTTCAAGGAGCTCTGTAACGGCACTTCGGCCAAAAACTTCGTCATAGCCGAACTTATCAAAGAGCCTGCGGCTATGGATAATTGTTTTCGCAGAGAAGCCTTTCTCCGAAAGTCCACTTTCAATGTCCACTTTTTTACACTGAATGTCCACTTTTTTGCCGTCAGAATATGCGGCATTCTCTTTGCCCTTACTTCTCGTTGACGATCAGCTCAAGCACGTCGGGGCGCGAGTAGTGCCCGACGGCGTCATGCTCCATCTTGCAGGCGGCGGGGAGATTCATGTCAAGGTCGGCGTAGATTATCGTCTCTTCGTCCCAGACCGGCTGTGTCGCATAGTGCCCGTAGGGGTCGATGACGCAGCTGCCGCCGCGGCACACGTACTCGGGCAGCTGCTCCACCATCTCACGCTCGTGGATATCAGCGGGGTAGGAGCTGCGCCTGACTATCATGTCGGAGTTAATGAAGTAGCACTTGCCCTCAATGGCGATGTGCTGGATAGTTGCCTGCCACTCGGGGTTGTCGTTGGTGTTCGGGGAGATGTAAATGGTGATGCCTTTCTGGTAGAGCGCCACGCGCGCAAGCGGCATATAGCTTTCCCAGCAGATAAGGCTGCCGATTGGCCCCCACGGGGTCTCCGTTATCGGGAAATAGTCCTTGTTCGCGTCGCCCCACACAAGGCGTTCGGAGCCGGTGGGCTTGAGCTTGCGGTGAATCTTATACGAGCCGTCCGGTTCAAAGATGCCGTTGCTGTTATAGAGCGTGCCTATCACGGCGTCGCGCTCGGAAAAGCCGAGGCTGATGTACGCGCCCGTTCTTTTCGCCGCCTCGGCGAGCTGCTGAAACTCCGTCTCACCTGCGACGATGGATGCGTCATAATAGTGCTTCCAGTCCTTGCGGCCGTCGGCGTTGCGCTTGCCCATGCTGAAGCCGAAGTTCATCCCGATGGGGTAGCCCGGTATGAACAGCTCCGGGAAGACTATGAGGTCGGGCTTCTGCGCGGCGGCTTCGTCAATGTACAGCAGCGCCTTTTCAAGGCCCGCAGCTTTATCGAACATCACAGGCTCTGCCTGCACCAATGCTATCCTGCAAGTGCTCTTAACATCTTTCATAATTGATCCATTTCCTTATATCATATAGTCGTCCGCCGGGTTAGCGCGGTGCTGATCCATGATATCCTGAAGTGTGATGCTGTCAAGATATTCGTTTATCACCCTGTACAGCCCCTGCCAGACCGGGAGCACGGCACAGTCCGCGCTGCGCGTACAAACCGGCGTCTCCTCACCGGCGCAGGCGACGGGGGCGAGGTCGCCCTCCGTGAAGCGCAGTATCTCCCCGACCGTCAGCGTCTCCGGAGCCTTGGCGAGCTGGTAGCCGCCCTGCGAGCCGCGTTCGGTTTTAAGGATACCTGAGCGGTTATACATCGGTATGATCTGCTCCAGATATTTCTTGGATATGCCCTGACGCTCGGCAATGTCCTTGAGCGCAATGTACCCGCAGTTCTGATGCTCCGCGAGGTCGAGAAGCATACGCAGCGCATAGCGCCCCTTTGTGGAAATCTTCAAATCAAAACACCTCGATCGTTTTATACACCTATATTACCATGTTTTTAGTAGGCTTTCAACTGTGTACTTTTCTTGCTTTACATGTATTTTACATGAGCGCGATTTTTCATTTTACGTGGTGACGCTATTATTATAGCCGTAGCATGAAAGACTACAAAGAAGAAATGAGTGTTCTCATATTGGAAGAACAAAAGGAGAAACGAAAAATGAAAAAGATCATCAGCATCATCAGCGCCGAGATCAAAATCACCACATAGTCGCTGAACGCCGGATACAGCTTCGTCAGATACGCATCCAGCGGCCGGACGACAAAGAAACACGGCACGCCGACCAGCAGCACGGAAATCAGCAGCAGGGCATTTTTGGAGATCAGGAGCGTCAGCTTAAACACGCGCTTGGTATAGAGCGCGTAAAACAGGCAGAGGGCGTTAACGATACCGGAGAGCGTGTCCCACGGGAAGATGTTGCCGGGGATGATGGACACCACATTGCCGACGAGCACGACGATGCAGCCGACGATGATCATCTTGACGCCGAGCGTGTTGCCGCTCTTTTCCCGCATCATTTTTACCAGCAGCCGCACGATTGAAATGACGATCAGCAGGAAAAACACCGTTGGGATCGCGATCTGCCACTCCATCTGATAGGTAAAAATCGTCCGGCCGTCGGCCAGCGTTTCGACCTGAGGATGTTTGAGAAAAACCTCAAAATAGGTCAGCACGTCGATCACGATCGTGCCGACCGTCCAGACGGCCGTCAGCACCCAGCCCTTGGCTTTGGCGTAGGAATAGACAAACAGATAGATAAAGAGCGCGATGGAGAACAGCGACAAAATCGACACGTCGTACCAGAACATCACGCCCGGCGCGAGTTGGAGGCGCATGAACAGCGAGCCGCCGGTCCACATCATGAAGCCGATAATAAAGAGGATGTAGGAATTGATCAGCGCGTTTTTCTTGGCCGCGAGCAGCGAGGTCAGAATAAAGATGTAGCAGAACATCGCGATCAGCGGAATATACAGATACGGGACGGAGGTCATCTCTTCACTTCCCTTCCCGAAACGTTGCCGTGCATGCGAAGCAGCGAGATCACGTCGATGTCCGACGGGTTGATGCGCGGAGGCGACGTCCCCGACTGGCGTTCATATTTTTTGACCGTCCCGCTTTTCAAAATCGTAATCTGCAACGGGTCGATCTCCAAAAGCTTTTTCAGATCTTCATAATCGCTGTCGCAGTGTTTGAAATAAACGGTCAAATGCTCCGCGAGCACCGATTTGCTGACCGCGTCGGAGAGCATCGCCGTTTCGTCCATTTCCAGATATAGGTGCAGAAACGGACAGTTGTTGGCTGTAAATTCCTTGCGCGCAAACCAGTCGCCGATCCCGAGCTTGGAAAGCGCGACGACGTTTTCGACCGACGCCTCGGTAATCCTCGTAAAGCCGGCGATGTCGATCACCTGCGGCACCCGGTCCACAAACGTAAAGCGCGGGACACAGCCGCCGACGCTGTCGGAAACGCAGCGGTAGACGTCGCCGATTCGGTACCTCGCAAACGCGCCGCCCTTGAAAACCGAGATCACAAGCTCATAATTACAGTCCTTGACGACCTCGTCGGCCAGACAGGTTTTCGGCGTATAAGCCGGATTTTCGATATTTTTGAGCATTTCCGCTTCGGGGATAAACTCGTAGAAACAGGCGTCGGGGAAGAAAACCATGCCGTTCTGCTCCCATGTCTCAGCGCCGAGGCAGGTCGATTCCGTCCCCGCGGCGATCTCGATGGGCATGACGCCCCACG
>ERZ779877.2060-NODE-2060-length-15441-cov-4.488691_pt1 | contig 15441 bp, 9 predicted proteins | sample MGYA00511556_ERZ779877 | MGnify/ENA primary metagenome ERZ779877 (study PRJEB29588, sample SAMEA2159338) | human gut metagenome | biome: human gut; feature: human-associated habitat; material: faeces | place: Denmark | collected 2008/2010 ...
TCCCACCGAAACCGCTTCGCTGGGTTTCGGCGGGAGCCCTGTTGGGGGAGGTGATTAAACTCCCGTTTTGCATTTTTTCGGCATTTCTGTGTGGGGGTGGTATCACTACCCTCCGGCCGCTTTGTCTGTGTCGGAACAACCCGGCGCGGGGTTTATTTCAGCAGAAAAAACGGCTTTCTCAGAGTGGGTGCTCTGCGCCGACGAACGCTCTGTTCACTCTTGCACACAGTGCTTTTTCGGCGTTCCTGCATGGGGGGTGGTATCACTACCCTCGGCGTGCGCTTCATGCCGTTGAAACACTGGACGCCCACGGGTCACGGCGGCGTATTTGCCGTTTTTGTGCCGCCGCAGTGCTCGCCCTGTGCGGGCAGAATATCTCCTCGTCGGGTACACACGCCACCCCAGCCCCGAACCGCGTACACAGCGGCTTACAGGGCGAAACACGGCGGGTTCTCAGGGTCGATGGTGACGATGTTTCCGGCAGCGGGATCATCGACACCATCGACCCTTTTCAGGCAGATCAGACGGTCGCCGTTGCTCTTGCGGAAGGACACCGTAATGCCGTTTCTCCTTAGAGCGTCAACGCTTTTGCGGATTCGGTGGGAGAAGCTGTTGGGGGTCAGTCCCTCCGCACCGGCAGGGTCGATCTTTTCCAACAGCACCTTGGCAGGGGCGCTGATCTCCGGCTGCCGGCGCAGCAGTTCAGAGAGAAGAAAAAGAATTCTCTCGTTGGGCTGCTCTTTCTGTTCGCAGTCATCTGACAGCAGTTTCCAGACATGATCCTCACCGTCGAACTCCAATGCCAGTTCCCGGTAGGGGATGTCCCGCCCGGTGCAGTAGAGCGTGGCGGTGTTCTCTCTGCGCTTGCTCTTGCGGAGGACGAAGTTGCTGTCGGTGGCACCGCTGAGTCCGGTGGTGCCGGAGATCATGTTCATGGGATCATCGTCATTCATCTTCCGCAGATGATGCACCAGCAGAATGGCGATGCGGTGCTTGTCCGCCAGCGCTTTCAGAACGCCGATGTCCCGATAGTCGCTGGCGTAGGGGTTCGCGTCATTGCCCGCGGTGCGGATGCGCTGGAGCGTGTCGATGACGATGAGCCTGGTCTGCGGATGCTCCTTCAAGAATTGCTCGATCTGTTCCACCAGCCCGTTATGGAGCTGCTGGGACATGACGGCGAAGTACAGCGTGGGCGGCGCGTCCTCCGTGAGATCAAAGAGGCGGCTCTGGATACGCTGAAAGCTGTCCTCCAGACAGAGGTACAGCACCTCGCATGGGTGCGTGGCGAATGTCCAGAGCGGTTTGCCCTGCGCGGCGCAGAGACACAGCCACAGCGCCAGCCACGATTTGCCGATCTTCGGCGCGCCCGCCAGCAGGTGCAGCCCTTGCGGGAGCAGATCGTCGACCACGAAGGAGACCGGTTCGTAAGCGGTGCTTTGCAGCGTGTCCGCGTCAATGGTTTGCAGTCGGTTCATAAAAAATACTCCTTTCCGGTTTGTCAATGTGGTATACTGATACTGTAAAGGAAGGGAGATGGTTTTTACATGGAAGAGTGGTTTTCGAGATTTTTTCAAAACTTGCAACTACAGCTCGGACTGCGAGACCCCAAGTTGACCGCTCCTGAAAAGAATCTCTCCGGCATCTTTTTGGAAACAGATACCGGAGAGAACATCGATATTTTATTGGTTGGCAAGGATGGGCATGTAGAAGAACTCAGGGGCCGAACGCCAGCGGAGGAACTGGTTCGGTTTGCTTCTCTCGATTTTGCGGAATACCACGCCGTGATTCAGCGGCTCTGGACAGAACACCCTTTGTTTTGGGAACACATGGAGGTTCCGTATTCGGACTATGAGGATTTTGAAAAGCAGATCAGCGACTTGCCTGATTGGATCAAGAGGATCGATACCATATCCGCTTTTTATGCCTCTGAACATCTTCGGGACGCAATGGCAATGCAGGACAGAGGTTCGCCCATTTTCCCGTCCGAGAAAGGTGCCGCAGTTCTTCAGTCGCTGGACGAGCCATGCAGGGCGCAGCTGCGTATTCGGAATCTGCTGGAGATCGGTTTTGCCGATTATGAGCGCGCCGCGCAGTGGGAACGGTATGGAGCGTTGGAGGAGGCATACCCCGCGTTGATACACCAATGCTTTCCGTGCAGGCCGATGCCGTTCGGACACCGGTTGCGGTATACGGTTGAAAATATCTTTGAGCTGTACCTGTTGGAATTGCAGCTTTATTTCCGCCAGAAGAAAAAGCGTATCGCACGGTGTGAGTGCTGCTGGCAGTATTTCATTCCGAAAACCTCTGCGGAAACGCACTACTGCGACCGTGTGATCGACGGACTGTCCTGCAAGGCGCTGGGGCCAAAACTCAAGGGCAAGGATGGTGCGGCATTGGATGAGGCACTGCGGATATACAATGCTCTGCGGCATAGAATGGAAGAACGGCGGAACCGTTATGAGGACGCTCCGCCAGACCAGCGGGATCGGCTGAAGCCTGTGAGCGATGCCCGCTATCAGGAATGGATCATGGCAGCGGTCAAGGCCAGAGGGAGGTATCTCAAAGGAAAAATCTCCGCATCGGATTTTCTGCGGGAGATCGATATCTTTGGGGAACTGGAAACCTATGAGGTCAAGCAGGTGTCTCTGCCGGAGCCGAACAGTACAGCATGGCGTCGGCATATCAAGGGGAATCTGGACTTTTATCCAGCTATCAACTACCGAGGCTTCATGCATCTGGACTTGAGAGAGGAGAATGCGGAATGGAAGGTTTGGACGCCAGAGGAACAGGAGAATATCGCCCGCGGCGGGCATGGGAGCTTAAGGGAGAAATATCATAAAGGGAAGGTGGAAAACTGAATTATATAAAAAGAGGCATTATCCGCAACCAAGTCGTTGCGGATAGTGCCTCTTGGAAAATTGGGGTGCAGAGGAGAATGTATATTAAGCCACGCCTTTGTAACGCGTATAGACATACTCATAGATTCTCTGACGGTATTCGGAAATCCTTAATTCATCATAGCATTCTGGCAGTTCAAGCCATAATGTGTCCCGAATCAATGTGTCGATTGTAGCCTTGGTTTCCTGTTTATCCGTCCAGTGGTCAAGTTCCGCAATTTTGGATTTGACCTTTTGCAGGAGGTCAACTGCTACCTTCTTTATCTTCTGAATGTCCTGCTTTGAAAGATTTTCAGAGAATAACATGTCATAAAGGGACAGTTCCTCATCACTGGAGAATCCTTCTCGCACATAGCGCCGCTCCTCCTGATCCATGTTTTGAACCAGATCCATCAGTTCGTCAAAGGTTTTTTCGATATTGGCACGATCCTGCTGACTGTTGTAGTCCTCAATAATTTCCTGATATCGTTCGTGATACTTGATGCGGTCCGGGTTATTAAACAGCATGGCATCCAAGCGAACACGAATCAGCTCCTGCAAATCTTTCATGATCAAGTTCTTTTTCTTTGCCTTGGCGAACTCACGCCGTAGCAAATCAAAATCAATCTTGCTGATATCAAATTGCCGAGATAGAGTGATCCCATCTGTCGCTTGTTCGATTTGAACGTATTCGCTGATGATATGATTGATCTCCACCATCAGATCCACATTGGTAACAGTTCTGCGTTTCTTTTTCAGCTCTCCATAAATTGCGGCGATTGCTTCATACCGCTTGCGGATGTCCGGCTCGATATCCTCATGGTTGGTGTATTTCATGAGCCGGATAAGTTCGGCAGCATAGGTCTGGAAGGTTTTCTTCTCCTCAATCGTGGCAGATACTGCATCCGCCGCTGTTTGCAACAGTGCCAACTTCTCAAAGTCTTTTGCGTTGATCAGAGTCTGCAACGAAAATCCATAGCCATCAAGGAATGCTTCTGTTGCCGCAATGGTTTCCAAAATCCGCGAGATCAATTTTTCTTTATCCACGGTAGGGTCAGAGCCACCGTTGCCATTCACATTCGCAGTGTAATCGGCCAAGGCTTTCCGAAGCGCTTTGACGATTCCTATATAATCGATAATCAGGCCGTTGCTCTTACCCTCGGCTACGCGGTTAGCGCGGGCAATCGTCTGCATCAGCGTGTGCGCCTTCAGGGGCTTGTCCAGATACAAGCAGGACAGGCATTTTACATCGAAACCGGTCAGCCACATAGCGCAAACAAATACGACGCGGAGTGGGTTGGCAGGATCTTTGAATTCTTTATCCAGTTCCCGCTTTTCCATCTTTTCACGGTGATATTTGATGTCTAACCCCCATTTTTGGAAAGTCTGGATCTCATTCTGCTCCTGGCTGATCACCACAGCCATTTCCGTTTCCTGCATCCATTGCAGTTTGCGTTCCAGCTCCTGGGTCTCTTGCTGCGTGGCGTGTTTGATCTGAATTTTCAGCGCTTCAATTTCAGCCGCCCAATATTTTTGGACCACATCATACATGCGGACACATGTCACCTTATTCAGGCAGACAAACATGGCTTTCCCGCTTGTCCACAGGTCGGAGTAATGTCCCGCAAAGTCACGGGCAATGGTTTCCAAACGGGGAGTTGCAGTCAGCAGATGAATTTCTTTTGCAAATTCCTGCTCCAGCTTGTCCTGCTGATCAACATCCAGATCAGCCTGCTCAATGGCATCCAGAATCCGATCTGTGATTTCCGGATTGTCTTTGATATCCAGAATTTTTTCGCCACGGTTTTCGTAGTACAGCGGCACCGTTGCGCCGTCTTCCACCGCCCGTTTGAAATCATACACCGATATGTAGCCGCCGAAGGTGCGCTCCGTGATGTTGTCATTGGACAGAAGCGGCGTTCCGGTAAATCCGATACGGGCCGCGGTAGGCAGCAGCCGCACCATATTGTCCGCAAAGATGCCGTACTGACTGCGGTGGGCTTCGTCCGACATGATGACAATATCGTGGTCGGGATAGATTGGCTCCACATCCGTCTTGTTGAATTTCTGAATCAGCGTGAAGATAAAGCTGGGATTGCCCCGCAGCTTCTGCTCCAGATCTGCCCCGCTGGACGCGATGAACTGGCTGGCCTTTGTCTTGCCCAGCAACCCGCAGTTTTCAAAGGTATCACTAATTTGGGTGTTCAGCTCGTCCCGGTCAGTCAGGATGACAATGGTGGGCGAACCGGAGAACATACGGCGAATCTTCTGCGCCAGAAACACCATGGAGTAGCTCTTTCCGCTGCCCTGCGTATGCCAGAACACACCCAGCTTGCCGTTGTTCAGCTTGCGGGCCTCATAGGCTTTGACCGCCTCATTGACGCCGAGATACTGGTGGTTCCGGGCAAGGATTTTTGCTGTATGCCCACCCGAGTGGTCAAACAGGATGAAGTTTTCCAGCAAATCAAGAAAGTTTTCCTTTTTGCAGATGCCGCGCAGCATGGTTTCCAGCGCCACGCTGCCCTGTTCTTGTTCCGACAAACGCTTCCACTCGTGGAAGAACTCATATTTGCTGCCCAGCGTGCCGACCTTGGCTTCCGTTCCGTTGGAGAGGATCAGAAAAGCGTTGTAGTAAAACAGATGCGGAATGGTATCCTGATAGTCGGTGTAATTGTTGGTGTAGGCGTCCTGCACATCCACCGTGTTCTTTTTCAGCTCTATGAACAGTAGCGGGATGCCGTTGACAAAGCCGACGATATCGGTGCGGCGGCGGTACAGGTCGCCGTGGATCTTCAGCTCCTTGATGGCGAGAAAGCAATTGTTGCCCGGATTCTGAAAATCAATCACAACGGCGCGCTTTTCTTCCGTCTTGCCGCCGGGCTTTTTGACGGTGACCGGAATGCCGTCACGGATCAGGAAATACTTTTCCTCGTTGATCTGCAGCAGAGAGGCGGTGGATAGACGATGCTCCAGTTTGCGCTGGGCCTCATCCATCTGGGCCGGAGTGATCCACGGGTTGAGGCGTAGCAGAGCCTCCCGAAAATACCGGATCAGCAGGATCTCCTTGTAACTTTTGCGGCCAAAGCTACCGTTTTCGCCCAGTTGCTCGGTGTTGTAGGCAAAAGCGACCTCCCAGCCCAGCTCATTCTGAAGCAAGTGACCAGCGCTTTCCTGTACAAGTATGTTTTCGGAATAGTCGTAGCTCATGGTGTCACCTCATGTACATCAATACTCGAATTGATAATTTATCAAATTAGTATCTGGGCCAAACAGATATGATATGTAATTGTCCGAAGACAACGGATTATTCTCCTTAAGCATTTCTGCGTGTATGCGATTATCGTTTTTTGCTTCAAATACAACTGCTGCTGTACTTATCACATAATCGCCGTTTTCTGATTTACAGAGCATATAATTCACAACAAAATCGAAATAATTATGCAAATGGTTCGATGCAATATCTATTCCAGAAACCTCAACCCCCAAGTGTGTGGCAATATTGCGCATACGATATAGGCGCTTTATCTGCCATTCTATACGCACTCTGTGTGAATCAAGGAATGTAGCAATGCTTTTCCCGTCAGCCAATGATTTCCTGAATGAAAACAGCCTTGTCCGCAGCAGCGGATTTTGAGATAGATGTTCATAAACTTTCTTCATTTCTGTAGAGTTTTCTGTATGTGCAGAAAAATAAAGCACAAATTCTTCAAAACTTACAATACCCAATTCTTTCAGTTCTTGTTGCTCTATAGCATAGCACAACTGGGAATATACTGCCCTAAGATTTTTAAGAATATAGGTTTTTTGAATTATCGGAAGCAAGCTGTTTACGACATTCTCTCTCGAACTGTTGGGCGTTTGATTTGAGAACAGCGTTTCAAGGGCCGTCCAAAAAGTGCGAAGTAAAGTAGTAGTGCCTCGGGCGTCAAATGCTTCTGCGTGCATTTCTATTGCCTTTGTCAGCGATAGGAAAGCATCGACACCCATTGACTTAGCCTGCAGAATGTTTTTAATGCGCAAGTCGATTATTTCTTGCTGAACATATGGACGCTTATGCATTTTTCCAGGCAGTCTAATTTCCTTGTAGTGTCCATCTGATGCAAGGTATATGATTTTATAAACTTGTTTTGTAAAATAAAAATGTTTGAAATACCTGGTAAATGTCTGAATAAATCTGATATAGTCACAAAATTTTTCTGCCGAACAGTAAGGATCATACGAGTGATCCTTAAAACGGACAACTGCCATCTTTCTCTTAGAATCAGCCTCACGAAGTTTTCTATCAAATTCCTTAATCAGCTCCTCTGCAATATAATCTTTACAGAGTTCTTTGCGTTCTTTGCCAACATCTACTCGCTCGATTTGTCGGCTTATTGTTAGATTGTCGCTGATACTATCCATGTACTCAATGGAGTCGACATCCATTAGAACCAAGAAGGTAAATTCTTCATGGGTACAACTGAACAAATTAAAATATTCTTCAATCTGCTTGGGGTGGCTGATCTGCTTGTCTTTGTTTGAAAAGAACTTTTTTGTCATTGTATACACATATTCTCTTGAGTATCCCAAATGAATCAAGCAAGTAAAATAACAAGTTGTACTATATAATAATTTATTCTTATCCTTTGTATCTTTTACAAGATGAATTATTTCCTTCACATAAGCTTTTCGATATTGATGAAATGTGCACGCCTGCTTGAACGCATTAATCCACCCTTTCAAATGAATATGACTCTTTTGTGCTTCTTCTAACCCTGTCCGGATACTAAACAAGCGACTTCCTAAAATTCTTTTCAAAATATAATCACTTTCTATTTGAGCCAATAATTCTTCCAGAACAGGCGGGATATACTTGCTATAGTACTCTGTAAGCATTCCGTACTCATTAAGCAAATCAAATATTTCTTCTGCTTCTATGAGTAGTGTCATCGAATTATGAAGCGGTAAAGAGTATGTATCAGGGCTTGTTTCACTCAAAAGTTCATCTGCCTTTTGGTAAAACAGGTATAACATTTCCAGTGACTCGTTGTAAATCCAATTTTCTGGAATACGATATATCATAAAAGCACTCCTTCATCTATCTAATTTATGGCTATACCTCGATTTCTCCGCTCATCAGTTTGGGAAGCAGGCGATCACGAGCTTCGGCAGCAACGTCGCATTGCTTTTGTAATGCTTCAATTCTTGTAACCATTGGTGTGAACTGCTGGTGGTATCGCTCCAGAATGTCTTTGGTCGGAATCAACATTTCGATTCCCATCATGGCCTCCGGTTTCAAATGAAGCACATTAACACCGTTAGCCAAGGGGGAAATCTGCTTACTCAATCCCCCATAGTACATCGCAGAATACAAGAAAAGGTTATCAGTCAATTTGGGGATGATCTTAATTAAATCCATGGAGAATGTCATCTTTTCACCCAAGTCCGGAACAAGGGCAACATGACCAACCAATCGCCGTTCTTGAGTCATATCGGTAACACCCATAACTATATCGCCGGCATAAAGCATCTGATTTGCTTTATACTGGCCAGTGAATCGCTTCTCTGCATTTCTGTTGTACCCACCAAATGCACGGATGTTTTTCAGGTTTGCCATTAAAATGCCAGTTGTATCCGACAGTTCTTTAGATGTGTAGGATTTACCCCGCACATAGTCAAATACTTCGGAGAATGGTTTGTATGTCCACCCATCCGGTACGCCATCCACGATGGGGGTGGTTTCGTGACCGGGGAAGCGCAGGTCTACGAACCATTCCTTATACAGCCGCTGCGCCGCTTCTTCCAACAGCTTGATTTGCTTTTGGTTGTTTTCAATCAGATCATCGTAGGCCGAGAGAACACCTACAATATGATTCTGTTTGTCATGTGATGGAAGGTCAATCGGGACACTGCTCAAAATAGAAGTATTTAAGTTGAGCATTGTAGAGCCTACAGCATGCTTTTCTACCCACCCAATCGTGTCTGCTTTTAGTAATTGGTAGAATACAAACTTTGGATTTGCCTTGCGGCTATCAATCGTAACGCGCAAACAGCCTGTCCCACAAAGCCATCCTGCTTCAGTTTCACTGGCAAAGGCACATCGGCCAACATCACCTCGACGAGAATACAGAATATCGCCAACTTCGATTTTGTGGCGGCTTAACCGTTCAACATGGTCATCACTTACGCGAGCAATAGATTCCTCGGAAATATGACCAGAAATTAAGTCTTTGGGCATTACTACCGGAGTACCTTTTTCCGAATAGTCTGACTGATGTAATTGAGACCCAAACGGACCCGTTTGGATGTTAACAGAAATCTCTCCAAGGGATACATGTTTCCAATTCATAGCCCCATCTCCTTCATGTTCTTCGAGATGGTGTCCATGAGTTCATTGGATTCCTCCTGCAAGGTCAGCAGTTCCGCATGGATCTCCGCCATGCGCTGGGCAAAGTCCACGCCGTCATCTTCCACAGCGGCCACGCCCACATAGGCGCCGGGCGTCAGGGAATAGTTCTTCTCCGCAATCTCGGCGCAGCTTGCCACCTTGCACAGGCCGGGGATGTCCCGATATTCACCCTCGCCGAACTTCTCATAGAGCCATTGAGCATCATCAATCACAGTAAGGATTCTGCTCAATTTATTTCTGGCAGCATCCTGTTCAGCTATAACAGACTTTTTATAGTCTTTAATGTTTTTATAGCCGCGTTTTTTTGCTGTAAAATACTGGTTAATGCGTTCAAATAGTGTCACATCGTCAAATATCTGTTCAGTTGTTCGCCTCCAAGAATCATAAATCCTATTGAGATACTCTTTCGCATCGAAACAATCGGAAAGAACCTTTATTGATGTAACTTTAGCGGAAAACGCCTGCACATGTTGAATCATATCTGCATAGATGTCATCTGTATAAACAGGAATATCACGGCAAATATCATCCAGTTCAGCAAGCAAAGCCGAAATCTCTGCATAATACTCTTTCAGAAGTTTGTGATATTTCTCCGGCTCGCCCCGGTACAGCCACACGATGGCGTTCAGATTTTTGAGCTGCCAATCGCTCCACTCGTTCAGGGTTCGGTCAACTACAGTATAATAGTTTCGGGCATCAATGAAAAGCACTTTATCCTGCAATTCCTCCCGTTTTCCCTTGTCAAAGAACCACAGAGAGCATGGCAGGGATTTGGTATAGAAAAAGTTATTACCCACACTGACCATCACATCCACATGACCAGTCTCAACAAGCTTCTGGCGGATATCGCGGTCTTTGCCAGAGCTGTCCGTAGCGGAAGAAGCCATGACGAAACCGGCACGACCATGCTCGTTCAGGTAAGAATGGAAGTAGCTGATCCAAAGATAGTTGCCGTTACCCACTTCCTTTTTTGCGTTGACCGACGGCATACCGAAGGGCAGGCGGCCTGCGCTCTGGGTAGATTCGGCGTTGACCTTGTCCACATTGAAGGGCGGATTCGCCATAACATAGTCACAGCAGCCGTTCAGATTGTGGGCATCGTGATAGAAGGTGTTGGCCTCATCACCGGATTTGATGACACCGGCAAGTCCGTGGACAGCCATATTCATCAGGCAGAGCTGGGCGTTGTATTCCACCTTTTCCTGACCATAGAAGGTCATGGTGCTGTTTGCGTTCATGCCTGCATGATTGACAAAATCACCGGTCTGGACAAACATTCCGCCGCTGCCGCAGGCGGGGTCCAAGAGAATGCCGCCGGAGGGTTCCAGCACATTGACGATCATCTTGACCAGGGACTTGGGCGTGAAGAACACGCCATCGTCCTGGGCGATGTTCTTTGCAAACTTGTTGAGGAAATACTCGTAGATGCGACCGATGACATCACCGCCCACCTCATCCAGAGCACTGTTATTGAAAATGCGCAGCAGCTCCGCCAGCAGTTCATCGGAGAAGATGGTGTAATCCTTGGGCAGCACGCCGGTAAGCTGTTCGGACTGCGCTTCCACCAGTTCCATGGCGTTGTTGACGACCTCGCCCAGACTGTTCATTATGTGTCCGCTCTGGTTGACAAGTCCGGCAGATACAATACCTGCGGGAAGATTGACCAGATACTCATACTGCGCTTCTCTGGGCAGGAACAGTGCGCTCTTGGAAGCAAAGTCGCTGGCCTCCACGGGCAACACCCGGCCACCACGTACCGGACGATCCTTCAAGATTTCCGTCTCCACCATTTTGAAACGGCTATAAGCATAACGCAGGAAAATCAGGCCCAGTACGGGCATACAGTATTGGTTAGAGGTCAGCTTGGAACCGGCGCGGAGCAAGTCCGCAGACTCCCAAAGTTCTGCCTCGAGTTTTCGAATATTGATCATTTCAGTTCCTCCTGAATGTATTTGGAGTGTTCGTTTCCAAAGCCTTATAGTTCCATTGCAGTCTCTTCCAGCAAGAACCGTTCGATGCCGATATAGAGTATCCCATTTTCATCGTGCCATGGGATGATATTGTCCTTCACCACCACGATCTTCTTAAAGGAGTCCCCCACGCGGTTGAGGGAGTTTACTTCCTGCGCCCGCTTTTCCTCGTCCGCCACGGTCAAGGCAGATTGGATATAATACCGGCGGCTCCCCTTGTTTGCCACAAAGTCGATCTCCAACTGTGTGCGCTTGCTCTTTTTCTGCTCATCCTTGTAGCAGTACTCCACCACGCCCACATCCACATTGAACTCACGACACAGAAGTTCATTATAGATGATGTTTTCCATGATATGATTTTCTTCCTGCTGGCGGAAATTCAGTCTGGCATTTCGCAAGCCCACATCGCTGAAATAATACTTCAGCGGCGAGCCGATATATTTTCTGCCCTTCACATCATAGCGGTCTGCCTTGTAGATCATAAAGGCATCCACGAAAAACTCCAGATACCGGCTGACAGTCTCATCGCTGATGTTGACCTGCCGCTCGCTGCGGAAGGTCTTGGCAATTTTACCCGCATTGGTCAAGGAGCCGACTGAGGAGGAAATGATGTTCAGAATATCATCTAAAACGGACTTATCGTGCAAGATCTTGTTCCGTTCGATGATGTCGCCAAGATAAATCTTATCAAACAGGGATTGCAGGTACTTTGCCTTTTCCTCGTGGCTCTTTTTCATCATCACGAGGGGCAGTCCGCCGTAAGTATAATACTCCTGCCAAGCGTCCCGCTTGTCACCCTCGTAGGCGTGGTAAAACTCCTCAAAAGACAGGGGATTGACCCGGATCTCATCGCCGCGCCCGCGAAATTCGGTCAAAATATCCGAGGACAGCATTTTCGAGTTGCTGCCCGTCACGTACACGTCAATATTATCGTGCTTCATCAGGCCGAGGACCACATCCACAAAGCCGATCTTATCCTCCGCGCCCTGAATGTAGGGGTTCTGAATGGTTACGACCTTCTGGATCTCGTCGAGGAACACATAATAGGTCTTGCTCTCATCTGTGGTCATGCTACGAATGTATTTGCCCAACTCCAGCGGATTGCGGTACTGGATGTTTTCGTCATCGTCCAGCGCAAGGCAGATGATCTGCTCGTCCTCCACACCGATGGATTTCAAATAGCTCTTGTAGATATTGAACAGCAGATAGGACTTTCCACACCGCCGGATGCCGGTGATGACCTTCACTAAACCGTTTTCTTTTCTTGCGATGAGCCGTTCCAGATATTTTTTCCGTTCAATCATACCCATACCTCACTCGGGAATTTTGCGTAATTACGCAGTTTTCTTGACCTCATTATATTGTACTCCCGAAAGCAAGTCAATATTCACTTTCGGGGATTTTGCGTATTTACGCAAATTAAAAGGCCGCACGGTTCGACCGTGCGGCCTTTTCTGATGTAGTTACCACCCCGAACGGCGGGCTAAGTCCAGCATGGCGAAGCTGAAACGCTGCCACGGTGCCAATGTTATCTGCAACGGGTCGCCCTCGCGGATACGCATAGTGCGGCGGATCTCCTTGGGAATGACCACCCGGCCCAGGTCATCGATGCGCCGCACGATTCCTGTTGCTTTCATATTTCAAATCTCCTTATCCTCGTGAAACTACGCTTAGTCTTTGGACTTTCTGGTAATTTATCCAAGAGGCACACTGGAAGATTTTTGATAAACTGTTTGTGGTATTCCTTCTTGTGTGGTCTCCCTTCGTTTTACACCTTGCAGTTGCCAGACCGCATTCCTACTATAACAGCGGGCGTTTTATTTTCCCTCATCGGCAGAAGGCCATCCCCAAAACGCGCCGTTGGCAAGACTCCACAGTTCACAAGCCGGATGCATACAGCAAGAGTCAAAACCTCCGGCTAAGCCGGAGGCTTGAGTAAGCCCTATAAGGGCTTTATGCGGACAAAGCCCCTTAAGGGGCCCGAAAAGATTTGCCGATCGCATTGCTTTCTCGGGCTACCCCTTAAGGGGTTTTTGTTATGCCTTGGTATTCTTGCTACCCGTAAACGGGTCTACGAATTCCTTGATGCTTATCTGGTCGGCTATTTGGTCCTCTTGCAGTTGATTTTGGATGTAAGCTTTAATTGCTTTTTTGTTTCGCCCTACTGTATCTACGAAATACCCTCTGGCCCAGAAATGTCTGTTTCCATACTTGTACTTGAGATTTGCATGTCGGTCGAATATCATCAGGCTGCTTTTTCCCTTTAGATACCCCATGATCTGCGATACGCTATACTTTGGAGGGATACTGATTAGCATATGGATATGATCCGGACACGCATTTGCTTCTATAATCTCTACTCCCTTTTGTTGGCATAATTTTCTTATGATTACACCTATGTCCGCTCGAATTTCCCGATAGATTTCCATCCTTCGATACTTAGGCGCAAATACTACATGGTATTGACACCGCCAACTGGTATGTTCTAAACTACTGATATCTGGATTTTTCATGAATCAGTCTCCTTGTTTTTGTGAATTTGGTCGGCAAACCTTTCATTCACTCTAACTTGGAGACTTTTTCTTGTCTACTCCGCCCCTCGCTATAAGCTCTTTTTCTCCCCCGGCATAGCCGGGGGTTGCCTTTGTCAAGACAGTCAAATGGCAAAAGCTCCGGTCTTTCGACCGGAGCTTTTAAAATGCGGATTATTCAGCGGCGTAGACGGAAGCCTGCTTCCGATCCTTGCCCAGACGCTCAAAGCGCAGGGTGCCGTCCACCTTGGCAAACAGGGTATCGTCCGTGCCGATGCCCACGTTGGTGCCGGGATGGATCTTGGTGCCGCGCTGACGCACGAGGATGTTGCCGGCCAGGACAAACTGACCGACGCCCACCCCGCCATTGCGTTCAACGTCGTCTCCACACGCGTCATTTACGGCACGGAATTCCGCGATGACGCTGCGGAGCTTGATTTTTCGGCAGCGACCGTCGGCGACCCCGAAGAGCTGAACGAGATGCTGAGGTTTTTCCCCGCGCTCAAAACGGTCACATTCGGAGACAAAAACGTCCTTCCGAGCGAGGTCCTCGACGAGATAAGCGGTGAATATTCGGATATAAAATTCAATGTGGTCACTACATATGACGTTTGCGGTGTCACGGTGCGTGAGGACGCACGCGAGATCGACCTCACGAACGCTTTATTTGACGACGATAATATAACGGAGCCGCTCATTGATGCGCTGAAACATTTTCCGCTCCTCACTCGCGTTTCGCTCGGCAAGGACAGGATCGTCACCCTCGACGAACGCAAGGAGCTTTGCGAGGCATATCCGGACATCGAATTCAATGCCGTCGTTATGCGCGAGATCTACGGAATGTCTGTGCGCGACGATATCACCTCGCTCGATCTCTCGGGCATAAAGACCGATGATGAGCTTTACGGAATGCTGCTATGGTTCCCGTCCCTCACGAGCGTGACGATGAACAACGTGCGGATGACGCAATACAAGCAGCTTGAGCTGTCGCGTCTGTTCCCCGAGATCAAATTCGACTTTGACGTGATAATCGCGGGCAAAAAGCTCGATTCGCTCTCCGAGAAGATCGACCTTTCGGGCAGAGAGATCACCGATCTCAACGAGATACGCCGCGCGATCCAGCTTTTTCCGAACCTTAACTACCTCGACATGAGCGATTGCGGCATTTCCAACGAGGAAATGGCGGAGTTCCGCAGCGAATATGAGGGCTCGGTCAAAATCGTTTGGCGCCTGCACATGGGTCAGTGGTCGCTCAAGACCGACGCCGTTGCATTCTCGGTGCTGATATACAACTATGAGCACACCCGGCTGACCTCGGCGGATATCCAGGTGCTCAAATACTGCACCGACCTCCGCGCTCTTGACATAGGACACCAAGCGGTGACGGACATCTCGGTAATAGGCGATTACCTGCCCGAACTGCGCATTCTCATATTGGCGGACAACAGAGTCTCGGACCTCACGCCGCTCTCAAAGCTCAAGCATCTGCACTATCTTGAGTTTTTCGTCAACCGTGTATCCGATCTCTCCCCGCTCGCCGAGTGTCGCGAGCTTGTTGACCTCAACATCAGCTACAATTACAGAATCAGCGACATCACCCCGCTGCTCGATCTGCCTTTGCTCGAGCGGCTGTGGCTCGAGTCCTGCCCCATATCGGATGAAAAGGTGGATATCCT
>ERZ779877.2062-NODE-2062-length-15439-cov-4.857059_pt1 | contig 15439 bp, 9 predicted proteins | sample MGYA00511556_ERZ779877 | MGnify/ENA primary metagenome ERZ779877 (study PRJEB29588, sample SAMEA2159338) | human gut metagenome | biome: human gut; feature: human-associated habitat; material: faeces | place: Denmark | collected 2008/2010 ...
TAGGGCGAACTTTAAACATCGAATTTATTGATTGGCAACTTGCGGACATTCATTTTATAAAATATTGTTTTACGAAATATCTTTATTAAAAAGATTACATATGTCAAATATTTTTACTTTATTTGTAAAGTGAATAATAAAACTTACTGAAAACTTATTAATTAAAAACTTATTGCAAATGACAAAGCTAAATGAAGTTTACCACTGTGCTGTTTGTGGTAACATTGTAGAAATCGTGCATATGGCAGCAGGCACACTGTCATGTTGCGGGCAACCTATGAATCTGTTAACAGAAAATTCTGTTGATGCGTCGAAAGAAAAACATGTACCAGTAATAGAGCCGGTAGATAAAGGTTACAAGGTTAAGGTAGGAAGTGTAGAACATCCAATGTTAGAAAACCATTATATTGAATGGATTGAACTAGTTGAAGAAAATAAGGTTCAGCGTGTACATTTACATCCAGGAGACAAACCTGAAGCAATCTTCTATACAGACTGCAAGAATGTTTATGCACGTGGATATTGTAATCTACACGGTCTTTGGATTTCGAAAAAAGGTGAATGAATTTTCGATTAACTAAAGACATTAATACAGCACGTACCCCAAAATAATAAGGACTGTAGATCGCATATCTGGTCTACAGTCCTTATTTAAATGAAACACAAGTATACAAAATCCGGTAATTATTTTATAATTATCTTCTTACATATACTATTATTTCTAGACTTAACTGTCAGAAGATATATTCCTCGCTGCATAGTGCTTGTTGATACTTGCCTCTTGTCGGTTTTACCGTAATCTATAAGACTGCCATTTAGATTGCACATAACATAGTTTGAGCCAGAAGGAGCGATAACATTTATATAATCACCGCGATTGACAACATTCGGATATACATTTATCCCTGAGTTATCATCAATCTTATCCATACCGGTGGGAATACGTTCCCCGTAAACTTCAAACTCATATAATTGTGCAGAATCAGTAACACACCTATATGGTATTTCCAGTTTCACGTATCTGGCAGCAACCGCATCATCCAGATCAATTGTCTTTATATTACGGTTGTCCGACGTGGATGTTATTACCTCGGTCCACTTACTGCCTCCTGTGGTTTTATGAAACTCTGCCATTTCTTCATCTGTAGGAGCAATGTCAGACACATATATGCGATAACCAGTTATATTGTTTGACGTACCATAAGTTTTCGAATCATAGATAATAAATCTTCTTATATCATATCTATTTTCAAGATCAAGAACAACCCAGTTTACAGGATTGGAAGCGCCGCAATTATTAAAATTCCATGTAAGTTCAGTATTATCAGTTACTCCATCCGTCAGGTTGAGAGCTGTTTCTTTAAAGTTTTTCGTATTATATGCACCGAGTATAGTTTTGTTAAGACTCACAGGAGTCCTAGGATTATCCGAATCTGTCTTTTGATTTAATACGCCCCAAATGTCAAATCCGTAAACTCTAACGGCCCCGCCTCCACCTTTAGACATCTCCAATTTCACAAATTTAGCATTCACCGGCTCCTGTAATATCGACGTATGACATGATTCTGATGCTACGCCGTGCTCGTCAGCTACGGTAGTAAATGTATGGCCGTCTGTACTTACAGATATTGTATATTCATCAGAATTATCGTAATCCTCCATTGTTCTCGAATCATAAATGTCGAAACGATCTAAGCTGTAAATATCAGACAATTCAACTATCACATACGGTTTGTTGCTGCTGCCGTTATAGCACCATTTGGTTTTGCGGTCTGAATCGAGAATATTGTATGGATCTTCTGTGGCATTCACCCGTCCACTTGATCCGTAAACTTTAGCTGTCTGCTTTCCAAAACCATATGCGGGACGACGACTTATAATCTGTGTAAGCTGCTCTTCAGCTTCCGTAGGTTCATGTCCGTAAACACTGAATTCGTATATTCTTGCCACACCATGCTCAGACTGCTCACCTGATACAACCATAAGCCTTACAGCACTTGTAACAAACGGATGCTCGAGAACGATATCCGTAGTATTAGTTGTGTTATCATAAACACAGTCAACATCTACCCAACCATTGTTTACATGACGTTGCAGATTATATTCCGATGCGATATATTCATCCGATTCAGTCCCAGCATTCATCACACGCCATCCGGTTATAGTCTGCGGACGGTCAAACTTATATTCTATCCATTTGACCTGAGAGCTGTTGTCACACCACTTCGTGTACTCATCTCCATCTGATGCCATTTCCGGTCGTTCGGAATTATTTGTATATGACGATGCCTTTATTGAAGAGGGCACGACTATCGGGTCCGTATGTTCTATTTCCTGATATGGGTCTTGTGTATCCGTATGGTTCAATACCTGTACAATCTGCGAGGCTGGATGTGTATCATCATTCACATTGTCCGAAATTGTGATGGCATATACGAGTATATCCGGATTGTTTGGCAACGTTATGGTTCGACTCCCTTCGGGTATATTTATGACATACTTGTACATATACAGATATTCATATATTCCGTCTTTGTTTTCTGATGTGTCGTGAATATGTGTTGCCGTAAAAGCCGTATTCTCATGTCTGTATTCTTTCTTTACGTCACTACTGTTGCTCCATATTCCAACACTTCCACTGTAACTTTCTATTCTGATCATATGTTTCTTCCCATCAACATCGAATTCTGCCTCATTGCCATCCGCATTGAGCGAGGATGCCAGTAAATATAATTTATTTCCATTCGGTACTGACGGCAAACTGATAGACTGTCCTTCACACTTCACAGCATTATTCTGAGCATCATCACGACTTCCCATCTTGAATGATATTCCGTCAGCGACAATATCGTCATTGATAAGTTCGGCAGGAAAAGCGAGTCTTACATCTGCATCTGTTTTATTGCTGTTTGAACTCATTACATCGACATTGTATTCCATGTCAACGGAAACAGATGATGGGGCTTCTGTGACCGTACCAGAATAAACAGACGGATTTGCTAATTCAACAGCAAAAGTTTTGGGATGGAATCTATCAATATGAAATGAGAGTTTATTATTTGAAAATGTTGCCGGGCCCAAATATTCCTCTACTCCATTGACCTCTTCTGCAGATACAATGTCTGATGCAAATTCAACCTCTACATCTTGTCCCTGATTAGTAAGCTCGTAAAATCTTATGATTGTTTTCTCTGACTGTTCTGCTTTCTTGAGTGCTTTAACCGCAACGTTTTTATTATTTACCTTGACAAAAGCAAACTTCGACCCGAGTACTCCGTCGTGAGTCGTTGTCTGATATGCCAGCATTGGCTGATTAAGTTTGTCTGCCTCCCATTGTGTATCAGCATTCCACTTGCCCGAATGTGAAAAGAACGAATACGTGAACTTATTAAGTCCGAGGTCCTGCCGTCCCTGATAGGTATAAGCATCGCCGACTTTTGGCGTATGTATCAGTGTAAGTCTTATTTCATTATCTTTCTGTTTATCCCAACCATATTTGCAATCGTTAAGTATAGACACACCAAAGCTATTGTCCGCATTTGTAACGTCAGCCCACCGGTGTCCCAAAAATTCGCAATGAGCATCGGTATTATTCGTATCCGTACTATATGAAGTGCTGTTGGCATTCACATCTGCTCCGATGCTTAAATCATAAGTTGCAAACGCATTTGATGCCGTAAGGGGAAACGTTGCCTTCAACAATCGTTCACGTGTTTGCCAGTCAACCTCATTAACAAAGTCAATCCTATTCTCACTTCCTGCTGATGTTAGACGAATATATTGATAGAATGTCGAACCGTTCTTAGTACGGCTTATTTTCAGACTCACGCGTAATGGACCTTTTTCAGCGACCTCAATATTTAAGCCTTCATTGTCAACGTATTCCCTGGGAGCCTGCTGTAATTGATCGCCGTGAATTTCCCAAGATGGCCATGAAAGCGATTCATCATATAACATTGCCAAACGTATGGGCGCAGACAACAATTCCTTATTGTCTAATTGTTTATCTATAATGGAACAGACATCGCCATTGCTGTCGATTGATATTCTGTAACGTCCGTTCTCCATCCCGTTTTCTGATATATGAAGCTCATTTTCATAACTCTCATCTGACTGCGTCGGTGACACATTGTATGTGGAATACCCCAGAGACGGAACTGTAGCAAGAAAGATAAACTTAATTTCTCCGTTATTATTATCTACAATCTGCACCGGTACCTGTCTGCCGTCAGAGTCTGTAATCTTAAGATGTTCTATATTCTCCTCAATATTTATTGTTGCTTCAACAATATCGGTACGGTCTTGTGAAAGGGGATTATAGACAACTAATGGTATATTCTCACACCAACTTGTATTAAGGTTTGCAGCTACTCCACCGACCGCGTTATTCAGTGTTCTGGACAGATCGAGCTGATTAAGCACCTGATCATTCACCGAATATTTATATGCCTCATTGATACTTGTTCCCGGTATGTCATCATGAAACTGATGCCACAACAAGCGTATCCATGAGTTATTGATAGTCTTCTGCTGGTAAGGCAATGTCCCGAGCCAATTTGCCATGACAGAAGCTTTCTCAGTTGCATCTGCGAGTAACTCACCTTTACGCAGCCAATATTTTAACATGCACCGTGAGGTATAGCCTCCCACTCCATGCGCTCTCATCGGAAGGCCATGCTCTATTTTAGGAATATTGTCATATCCCATATGAAATATCTGATCCAGCATTTCAGTTGTCGAACCGAGCGATACACTTAAAGGACCGTCGCTGTCAACGCTTTTTGAAAGCCAATCTGCCGTTTCTTTATCTAATCCGCCGCCGCGATCACTTCGTGGACCTACATATTTCACTGTAGCAGGAATTCCATAAGTTGCCGTATTATCCGAAACTTCATCAAGCATTTGAGTATCATACGACATGTCTTTTCTGAATTCCTCATGCGCGTCATACGGATTTAACTTTAAAACCGAAAGTAATTCAGAACCGTCGGTTCCTATCCATCTCGCAAATCTCGGGAGTTTATTGTATGCGTAAGCAGAGTTCCATGACAGTTTCTGACTATGAAAGTATTTCATACCGCAATGTGCTGCGACCGTAGGAAGCGACCAAGGAAAGCCGAAACAATCAGGTAACATTATGTCGCGTCCTCCTCTTACTCCAAACTCATTGCGATAAAAAGTCTGCCCATAAAGGAAATTCCTTATCAGAGATTCTCCTGATCCGATATTTACATCGTTTGCATCCACAGCGCCACCTGATATATGCCACTTCCCGGCCTTAATATAATTCCTCAGTTGTTCGAATTTTTCCGGATAATATTCTTTTGCCCACATATATTTTATCGCACCTTCAAAATTGAATTGAAAGTTTGGCGAGTCGTTATCATCAAAACGTTGGAAGTTTTGCTCCAATGTATTTTTTATATACTCTCCTATTGTTTCCTTTACCGTCCAGTTCCATTGTGTATCTAAATGAGAATTGGATATGAAGAACAACTTTTTGTCTGCCGCGTTCTTCGGAACAGGTCTGTCACTTGCCGTGATTGCCATTACGCATACAGACGCGTCATTGTTCAAAAGTTCGATAGTAACAGAAGATATTGCTTTCTCTGTATTAGATACTTGAATAGCATTCTCAAATAAAGCATATTTATAATCTTTGTCAATATTACCGGCTGCGTCAATCCGTCCCAATTGCCAGAAAGCAGTGCCTTCACAGCTTTCAGCATGCCAATTGTTGACCGTCAACGTCTGTTTATCGTCCGATGTTCCGTCTGCATAATTAATAGTCAATGAGAGTTCTGCTTGGCCGGTTGTTGCCGTACCCAATATCCACAGACTGCTCGCCCTTTGGGAATTCTCAAAATAAACAGTCTGAACAGATCCGAATTTCTCAGACGAAGCATCGCCTTTGACGGAAGACAAACAAAACGCACAATCCTTATCGAAATCATTAAATATGTATGGAACGTCAGAAAACAATCCTCTAATCTGTTGTGGTAGTCCACCTCTTGATATTTTCTCGTCAGAGAATAAGCTCCACCCACCGCCAAATATCTCACTATTGCTTTCACCGGAAGTCAATACAATATCGGAATTATATCCACTCAGCTTAATTGGTATATATGACGCAAATAGCAAAAACGGAATATTACATAAAAATGTAATGAACAATAACTTCTTCATATCAGTAAATTAAAAGTACGAAATATTGTGTATATAAGTTCTATGATCTTTTTCCATATAGATACGGGATTGATTGATGTGTTGCATCTTTTCTTTCAAAATCACACACTATCAGTGCTGGATGCACAACACAAGGCAATAATGCATTATCACTTCTTCTGTTTGAGTAGTCGCATTAACTTAACATCCTAACATACAGTAATATCATCAGAATTAATCCGCATTTAGAATGTTATATCAATAAATAATGTTTACATTAAGTATAAAGTTCGTTGCCTTGGCTGTCAAATTAACAGCAAATCATACCCACTATATTTTTGCAAAATTAATAAATATATGTTTATTTTGTAGCTTTAAGACAAAATTTTATGGTTGTTTAACATGTTGCACCTTCAACATACAAATGCAAATTTATATGATAATTTTCAACAACAGGCTCAGGAGAAATTAAGCTGAAATTGGTTCCTATAAAAAGACTACGATTTTAGTCACATATAATCATTGTTCTCTTCTGTTGAAATGAAAACAATATAGAGCACTTTCATATTTTCAGTATTCTGTGATTTTTCCTTCTGAGTTTTCTACTCTACCCCGAAAAATAAACGATTATTTGCGGACTGAATCTCCCTAGGCCGCAAATTCGCGGAATATAAGAGGCATATGCAAAGCATTGATATTCAATATTTTACATTTAATGACGGTTTTTCTGCCATGCAATAAGCACTGTTTCAACATTCGATATAGCCCACTTCAGGGGGTAAAATGCTCAATATCACGTCCTAAAACAGGCATAATCAGAGCCCCAAATGGTCATAACCAGAATGTCAGATGAATTATTATGGACTACATTACAGGGTATGTGAAGAGATTGTACGGCCTGAAATGGCCTTCAACGTGTTAAATATAGCATTTCCCCATATCTCTTTTGAGATTTTATTTTGTCAAAATAAAATCAAAAAAAATGTAAGCTCGTTCCAAAAGTTTTCTTAAAAAGAAATTAGGAACAAGAAAAAGCGTGTGATACCGTAATATACCTGAATATATCGGACAAATTAATAAAATAAATGTTAGCAGCCAACTGTCTATTACCCGGTTTGAGATTAAATGTAACCGACGTATCATTCGGCTAACTTAAAATGATACAGTCTTTTGCCGAAGTCAAACAAAGATGGTCTTTGGGATACATAGTGTACACATCTGCTACGGATGCTTTTAGGCTGTTTCCGGAATGTGTCTGTCATGGACGTTAACATTGACGATATTAGCTGCCATTGAAAGCGTGGCGAGAAACGGGTTGTCAAAGAATTTTGATAATTATATAGATATTTTTATCATTTGCTTACATTATGTTATCATCTTCGGTTTGTGAGATATTTATTGAGATATTGCTAAGTAAAATCTTTGGCTATGTATTCGTTTTTATATACCTTTGTCTCAATAAAAGAGATAAGGAGACGATATTTGCATCGTTGATGCCTGTCCTGTCATCCGACCGATTCCTAACGGCGACTTTTCATTAAGCTGTCTTACTCGACACTTTTTGGTCGAAAGACACAAGCATCAGGATAACTGTATCGCATCAAGAAAAATCAAATCAGTATGAGGCAGCCACAACTATGCTGTGAGATTCCGCATCAATAACTGGTTCTATTTTTCCATATCGCGAATGATTGTAAGAAGGATTATTTTATGAATATGAAAAGTTTTTTTATTACCTTGTTTGTTGTGCTCTTAAACATAGAGGCATACGGACAGCATGTGTATAAAGGACATGTGACGAATGCCGACAATGAGCCTGTTGAATTTGCAAACGTACTTGTAGAAAGCGGTAACCCCTCGGGGGGGGGGGAAATGGTACGGTGTGTGACATAAATGGCGATTTCAAACTACAATCTGATAAAGAAAATCCTGTTGTAAAGATATCATCCGTCGGATATGTCTCAAAGATCGTTGCCCTCACTGGCGATACCACCAATGTTATCAGGTTGGACCAGGATATGAACATATTGAATGAGGTTGTCGTCAAAGCACAGCGTCCCCAATACGAGTTGTCGTCAGAGGGAATGATTACCAATGTAGCCGGCTCAATTCTTGAGAAGTCCTCCGACGCATACCATCTGTTGAGTCTCGTCCCCGGAATAGAAGTGAAGGGCGAGTCACTGAACGTGCTTGGAAGGGGAAAACCGATAGTCTATATCAACGGCCGACTTGTCCGCAACGACAATGAGATAGCGACATTACAGCCTGATGCCATCAAAAAAGTAGAGGTGATTACCAATCCCGGTGCCAAATACAATGCTAATGTAACGAGTGTCATCAAGATAACGACCAAGAAGAACAGCGAGGGCTTTGCCTTGGATTCAAAATCCACATTTGTTGTGAACGAGAAGGGACGTCCGAGCTTTATGCAAAACATATTGGCCGGCTATCACATCGGCAAGTGGGACTTCAACGGTCAGCTGTATGGAGCATACACCCAATGGCCGGACGATAAGTATCTTGCAGAGATTGCACATCTGGACAACAAGATGGAAGTGCGCAACAATGGTGTTCAGAGCCGCTCCAAGACCCGTCCTTATGGCAAGCTGTCTGTTGACTATGCGCTCAACGACGAATCCTCCATGGGAGCCTCTGTAAGTTATGACAGAACCCTCAGACTCAAGGGAAATGGCACCATCTACGGATCGATGCTCAAGGATGATATTACCGAAGAGAATCTTACAAGCGACTATACCTATCGTGGCCATTCCGGAATATGGTCGGGCAATGTTTACTATCTCGGCAAGATAGGAGTGTTCGGCATTGACTTCAACGGGGATTTCCTTTGGAACAAGAATAATGAGGACATGGCTACGAACGATATAACCACCCTGAGTTCAGGAGAGACCGACAAGCAAAACATAAACACCTCGCGAACTGACCTTTCGCGTATGCTGGCCGGAAAGCTCGTCCTTGACGCGCCCGTATGGAAAGGCCGGCTGTCCTACGGGCTGGAATATTCGTATGTCAGACGAAACAGCGACTATTCCGTGATTCCACAGGATGTGGTTGACGGAGAACAGAGCTTAATCAAGGAGGGAATGGGCTCTATGTTCCTGGATTATACAAGAAAATTTGGCAAGTTGTCTTTTCAGGCCGGCTTGAGATATGAGAACGTTGATTTTAAGTACTATGACCATTCTGTGTTACAGAAGGCCCAAAGCAAGAACTATTCCGAATGGTTCCCGTCGGCTTCTCTGTCATGGCCAATACACAAGGTGAACTTTCAACTTACATACGCCTCAGACATCTACCGCCCGTCATACTACCAGCTCCGTGACGGTGTCGTATATGACAACCGATATACATACGAGTCTGGTAACCCTTTCCTGAACCCGTCGATAAGCCGCAACCTGGGCCTTTCGGTAAGCTGGAAATGGCTGTACTTCTCCGGCATGTTCTCACGGGTCACAGATGAGATATGCAGTATGCGCCAGCTGTACAAGGATAAACCGAACGCCGTACTGGCAATATACGAGAACGCGGGCGATTACAACAACATGAGACTTCAGCTGTCTGCTTCGCCAATTATAGGAATATGGCATCCGCGCGTCAGCTGCATGTTCTACAAGCAGTGGGACTATCCAGTGGAGAGTTATGGCGCCTCGACTTCATCAATCAACAAACCTTCGGTGTCATGCAGCATCGCAAATATCTTCGATTTCAACTGGCTAACAGCTACGGTGACTTATTCGTTCCAGTCAAAGGGTAATTTTGGAAATGTGCAGATTGTACGGCCCGCCCACGATCTCGACCTGTCCTTTTACAAAGCACTGCTTCACAAAAGCCTGATACTGCAGCTGGACATCTATGATCTTCTGGGAACGAATGACAGTTATAGTAAACTGCACACAGGACCGATGTTTGAAACCTACTATAATGAGTTCTCTACCAGCACAGTGACACTGTCTGTGAGATATAAATTCAACGTCTTGAAGAACAAGTATAAGGGCACAGGAGCCGGACAGGCGCAGAAGAGCAGAATGTAAGCCGAAAATACCTGTATGATAAAAATTAAGGGCTGTCATCTATTATGATGTCAGCCCTTTTGGTTATCTTTGAAGTCGTCAAACAAAAATTAACCATGAGTAAAAGTTCACATTTTTTCAGACAACCGATACATGGTCAGTTAATAAAATCAAATCACTGAGTCGTGATAAAATAGTTGAAATGAGCTGCAGGAACGGCGATGAGAAGTGGATAATATGGCTGAGAATCATCGATTCAACAACGCTCAGTCTTTTCTCCAACGCTATATTCAAGTATGTCGGGTGGTATCCTAAGATGTGCAGGAAGAAGGGCGACATCAAGGTGCATTCTCACTTATGAGACACTTGCAGACTGTATGGAGATGAGCTCTGACAGGCAAATGGAATATCGTGAGCAGGCGATTGTGTTCCGCAGGAATGACATAACCATATCGCACGAATTATCACCTACGTGGACATCAAAAAACAGACAGGCAAGACTCATATTTTTGCTGACCAACGATTTTGATATGTTCCCAAAGACTGTTGTGAATATATATCGTCTCAGATGGCAGATAGAGTCTGCTTTTCAAACAGATAAAGCAGAATTTGCCGCTGCGTTATTTTTATGGAGAGAGTACAAATGTCATCAAGAACAGACTCTGGTTCACACTGATAGCAAACATGCCGTTATCCTTGCTTCAAAATTTATTGGAGCGTAACTGAAGTTTCTCGGGACTGGCCACCATGGTTAGAATGGACCTCATGTATTATCGCAATATGTATACGTCCTTTGTCAGCCAGATGCTGACATGAAAAGAATGCTTGCTGAGGTTTCAGAATCACCTTCGCAACAGAACGAAAAAGAATAAGGTGGCTTGTACAAGATAATAGAAAGCCCCAACTCCTATGTTTCAAGAAATTGAGGAAGGAATGTTATGGTTTACCGGACAGAAATATTTTTAAATATCTGTAAATCTAATGATTAGCGAAAACAGTTGCGTTTATAATGTAAGTTCGACGAACTCACATTAATATAATGCCACCTGTTTCAAATTATAACTTCAACAATGTTACCTGCATTTCTGATAAAGCTCCACCAGATTTGCCCTAGGAATTCCTTTTTTGACCAATGCATCCAAATCCTCACGCGCCTCGTCTTTCCGTTTCAAAATAATACGAACATTAACTCTACCAAGGCGATAATCTATATTGGAAGGATCGAGCTCTATTGCCTTACTATAATCAAATTCAGCTAAATCATACATTTTACGTTCTAATTCCATTCCGGCACGTGCTGCGTAAGCTACCGCACTGTCTGGATATAAATCAACAAGCTTGTTTATCTGATCCATTGCCTCGGTAAAATGGTTATCCTTTTGATTCAGCAAAGCAAGTCCCAATCTTGCCTCAAAATGACGGGGAATAATACTTATGAGACTTTCATAATCCAATCGTGCAAAATTATATCTGTGCTGTTTTTCATTCACATACGCTCTATAAAAAAGTGCCGCGATATTATTTGGATCACGTCTTAAAACATAGTCATACTCATCACGCGCATATTGCCATTGCTCAAGCAGGACATTCCAACTTGCTTTCTTAAGACGTAAGTCTAAAGAGTCTGGCTTATAACTTAAGGTTTCGGTAGCGGCAGAAAGGCTGTCGCGCAAAGCTTGATAACTTTGCGCGTCAACACCCTCATATATACAAATTGATAAGATCAGACAAGATAATGCTTTTTTCATGTCTATGACATTTATATATATATATGCAAGTTCGACATAAACTATAATTATACAAAGGTAGATATTTGGTGTCTTGTTCCCCAAAGAGAGCCCATATCATAACCTTATGGAGTATGTATCATAGCTGAAGATATCTGCGTTTGGCATGGATTTGACAATCTACGGAATTCTGAAATATCATTTACTATATCGAACTCATATATATTCTACATTTTGGTAATGCTAATCTGTTACTTATTTTTTATATAATTTACAATCCATTCTCCTACTTCTTTTGTGCCATAGGCAGCACCACCTTCAACCTGTATTTCCGGTGTACGGACATTTGACTCAAGAGACGCATCTACTGCATCCCGAATGAGTTTTCCTTCCTCCATCATATTAAAATGTTCAAGCAACATGGCAACCGAAAGTATCTGGGCTAATGGATTGGCGATATTTTTGCCTGTAGCCTGCGGCCAGGATCCATGAACCGGTTCAAATACAGGAGTACCACTTCCAACTGAAGCTGATGGTAATAACCCCATTGAACCAGATATACAGCTGGCCTCGTCTGTAAGAATGTCACCAAACGTATTTTCTGTTACCATCACATCAAAGAAAGACGGTTCTACAATCATCCTCATTGATGCATTGTCAACAAACATATAATCTACATGTACCTCTGGATAAGCCGGCTCCATCTCACGTGCGATCTGACGCCACAGACGCGACGATGCGAGGACATTCGCTTTATCAACTACCGTAAGATGCTTTTTGCGTTTCATCGCATACTCGAATCCAACTTTCAAGATACGTTCAATTTCTGGACGTGTATAATAATCCGTATCATAAGCTTTATCATTGTCCTGGTATTTCTCACCAAAATACATTCCTCCTGTAAGCTCTCGGATACATACAAAATCAGCATCGCGCACAAGTTCTTCCTTTAATGGCGACATATGGAGTAAACATTTGAACGTCTGAATAGGACGTATGTTGGCGTAAAGTCCTAATTTTTTACGCATTGCGAGCAGACCTTGTTCAGGACGAACCTTTGCTGTCGGATCATTGTCGAACTTGGGATGGCCAACCGCAGCGAACAATACGGCATCCGAGTCCTTACACGTCTGATAAGTCTCATCCGGGAAAGGATCTCCAACCTTATCTATTGCATCTGCGCCACAGATAGCCTCATGATAAATAAATTCATGTCCAAACTTTTCTGCAATGGCATCCATTACAGCTTTACCTTGTTTCATTATCTCCGGTCCTATACCGTCTCCGGCCAATACTGCTATATTAAGTTTCATAATATTATATCTTTCAATTTTATTTATTATCGTTTTGTTCTTCAAACATATTAAGCATTTTTATCGTAGCCTTTATGGCTGCCTCTGTCTGGTCCGCATCAAGTCCACGGGTTCGTATCATTTTGTCTCCGAAACGCCATGTTATGACAGTCTGAACAAGAGCATCTGTACGACCTCCCGGTGGAATAGTTACAGCATAATTTTCAAGTAGTGGGAACGTACGCCCAAGTTTTTCCTTATATATCCTTCTCAGTGCTTTTACAAAAGCATCGTATTGACCGTCTCCTGTAGAATCAGCTTCATACAGATTCCCATTTATTGAAACCTTAACACTTGCAAGAGGCTTAAGGCCATAGGCAAGAGACACCATATAGCTTACTAACTTTATTTTATTCTCAGGAGCCGAATGTTTCAAGACATCGCTGACTATAAACGGTAAATCGTCTTGCGTGACAATTTCTTTTCTGTCTCCCAATTCCGTTATACGCTTTGTGACCTTTCTGGTCTGTTCCGGTGTGAGTTCCAGTCCCAATTCCTTAAGATTACGGGCAATGTTAGCCCTGCCGCTATTCTTTCCCAAAGCGTATTCACGCTTTCTGCCGAAACGCTCAGGAATAAGATCATTACAATATAGATTGTCTTTATTATCTCCATCCGCATGCACACCAGCAACTTGAGTGAAAACATTCTCACCCACAATTGGCTGATTCGGCGCTATGGCAATACCTGAATATCCTTCAACAAGCCGGCTTATATCATTAAGCCGATTTTCTTTAATATTTGTTTTTGCATGAAACTGATCTTTCAATATGGCCTGTACACTGGCAAGCGGAGCATTTCCACATCGTTCACCCAATCCATTAACAGTCACATGCAACCCTTTTGCACCACTAAGCACAGCAGCCAAAGAATTACTTACTGCCAGATCGTAATCGTTGTGCGCATGAAAGTCAAAGTGAGCATTCGGATAGCGTTTTATCATCTTCCTGAAAAACTCAATCACTTGAAGAGGATTAAGCACTCCCAACGTATCCGGCAACATAAATCTCTTTATACCTGTATCTATGAGAGCATCCATCATCTGATACACATAGTCAGGAGAATTCTTCATTCCATTGCTCCAGTCTTCCAGGTAAAGATTTACGTCAATACCCCTTTCTTTTGCATATTCCAACGAATTCTTTATATCATTTATGTGCTCTTCCGGAGTCTTATGCAATTGGTGTGTACAATGTTTCAATGATCCTTTCGCAAGTAAATTTATCACCTTGCAGCCACAATCACATATCCAATCTATTGATAAATTACCATCTACAAAGCCCAACACCTCAACTCTGTTGAGCATATCAACCTGCTTTGCATAACGGCATATCATACTGACCGCATCTTTCTCACCGTCTGATACACGTGCCGATGCAACCTCAATACGGTCAACATTGATATCCTTAAGTAGCATTTTTGCCATCATCAGTTTCTCATGTGGCAGAAAAGATACACCGCTGGTCTGCTCTCCGTCTCTCAAAGTGCAGTCCATTATCTCTATAAACGGAGATATTCTCTGATAAGTATTTACCTTTGTTTCTCCCATTCCTCTATTTTATCTTTGTTCTGCAACAGATAATCTATGTCGTCAAGTCCATTCATGAGACAATGTTTCTTATATGCATTTATTTCAAATGTCTCAGTTCTACCTGTTGCCAGATTTATAACTTTTTGATTTGGTAAATCAACTTCAACCTCCATATTGGGATTTTTATATATTTCTTCAAAAAGTTCTTTCAGGAAAGACTCTGTAACTACTACCGGCAAAACAAAATTATTAAGTTCATTCTGTTTATGTATGTCAGCAAAAAAACTGCTGATAACAACTCTGAAACCATATCCTGCTATTGCCCATGCAGCATGTTCACGACTGCTCCCTGACCCGAAATTCTTTCCGGCTACCAATATGCAACCTTTATACTTCGGATCATTTAATACAAAATCTTTCTTTAGAGAGCCATCCTTATTATATCTCCAATCTCTGAAAAGATTCTCACCAAAACCTTTTTTATCTGTTGCCTTTAAAAAACGTGCGGGAATTATTTGATCTGTATCTACGTTTTCTAACGGGAGAGGTACACATGTACTTGTTATTATATTGAATTTCTGTTTCATATCTTTATTTTTTTCAAATCATCGTTCTCGGATCTGTGATAACACCGGT
>ERZ779877.2066-NODE-2066-length-15395-cov-4.862581_pt1 | contig 15395 bp, 14 predicted proteins | sample MGYA00511556_ERZ779877 | MGnify/ENA primary metagenome ERZ779877 (study PRJEB29588, sample SAMEA2159338) | human gut metagenome | biome: human gut; feature: human-associated habitat; material: faeces | place: Denmark | collected 2008/2010 ...
AGAAAGCTTCTGGATTTCAGGCTCCCAAGACACAGCAGATATAACCTCAGCAGAGAAAGATTAAGTCTTATTGAATACGCCGTCAGCCAAAGAGCGGCTGAACTTCTGGAAGAGCAATAATAGGGGGAAATTGATTTCCGAGGAGTATGCTATTTGGCAAGTCGAGTTAGAAGCCTGCTTCAAGCAGTTCAAAAATAACGAACAACTCACTCGGATGGTGTAGGTCTAGATTCAAAAAAAGAAACTTCTTAGCACCAACTTAGAACCAGCTTGCGATTTGCTCAGCAAGACATTGCCAAGCCACTGGAGAAATAATTGACATGGGAAAACTGCCTCCCGAAATATACACTGACCGAGATACAGCAAGTGGTTCAAGTTCCCAGAAACATGAAAACAATCTCCGCAACATCCGCGGGACTTTTGCTGCCGAGGGCATGAAAATCAGCAAATCAACTCGCAGCAACCTCGACCGAATCGCCAGCGGGCAGACCAGTTACCAGCAGGTCTTAACCGAACTGCGGGCAAAATACGAAAAAGAGGGTAGCGTCACGTTTCCTCAATATGACGTCTATACCACAAAACAACATTGACCGCCGGGCAATATCGCCCGGCGGTCTTACTCATTTATTCAGCTTGCACAGCCGGTTTCTCTCGGCGAGAACAAGGCTCGTTTTGCGGCAAAGCTCTGGGATATCCACGCTGCGGTTTTCCGACACAGCGCGCTGGAGCTCGTCGATGCAGCAGCGAAGCTCGTCCTCCGCGTCCTTTATCGCGTCGGAGCTCACGGGATCGCTGAAGCGGAACTCCTCGGCGAGCTTGTCAAGCTCCGGTTTGACGGACGCATCACAGTTGATGGAGAGATTCGCGACCTGCGACTGAAACGCGCGCATGACGGATACCTGTTTCTTGGTATTCGCGTCCTGCTTGACGACCTCCTCGCGTACGCTGTCCGCGCCGACGAAGCCGATCAGCGCCGCACAGAGCAGCACGAGGTACAGCACCGTCGGGATCCAGACGGGAGCTATCGCGGCCAGCGCCATGAACAGCAGACTGAGAATTAGCTGCGCCGCGAGATAAATGAAGCTTATCCGCAGCGTCGGGAAGCCGTAAAACTTTGAGCGCGTATCACCGGCCATGGCGCGCGGCATCGTGTATAGCTGGACGACGATCGCAATAACGCCGAACACCAGCGACAGCCAGAAAACAGCGGTTTTCGCAAAGGGCACAACGAAGGCGATGACACAGAACGCGGCAAGCACAGCCGCTGCCGATATGTAAAAGCGAACGAGATTCTTAGTCATGGCTTAGCCCTCCTTCTTCCTGCCGCAGTTGGGGCAGAAATTGCTCTTGATGTCTGTCGTTCCGCAGTCCGGGCATATCCATGTCAGGACGGGCTTTTTCGCACCGCAGTTCGGGCAGAAATTTGAGACTATGTTCTTTGTCCCGCAGCTTGGGCAATCCCAACCAGAGCTTGCTTCCGGCTTCTTCGCGCCGCAGTCTGGGCAGAAGTTGGAGGTGATAGCCTTTTTGCCGCAGGCGGGGCAGTCCCAACCGGAACCGGCCGAGGCAGCAGGACTGGACTGCTCGAACATCGGAGCGACCGCGCCCTTCGTCATATTTATCACGCCGCCCATAGCGCCGAGCGTAACGCCGAGACCTGCGATATCGCCGAGGGCGCTGCCGCCGCCGTTTGAACCCATCTGGCCGAGACCGGCCGCATAGGCCTTCTTGACATCGGCTTCCAGCACATCGCGCTGGGTGTAGCCCTTGGCACGCATGACCTCCGCCTCGCTCAGCCCCGTCATGCGCGTGACGTCGGCTTCTCCCGCGCCTTCGAGACGGCGCGCCTCGGCGTCAGCCTGCGCATGGATGAGCTTCCGCTCCGCCTCGCGGCGGGCAAGCTCGGTCTCCGTGGTCTGCTGCTCGAGCACGACCTTGCGCTGCGCAGCGGTGATAGCGGCCTTACTCTCCTCCTGCGCGGTGCGGTAGCTGGCCTCGGACTGCGCCTGTACGGTCTTGACGGTCGCCTCCGCCTGATACATGCGGGTCTGGAGCATGACGGTGTGCAGTTCGCGGATGCGCTTGAAGTTCGGAGCGTCTTCCGGGAGGACGATATGCGTCACATAGAACTGCGGGATGGTAAGCCCGTATTCCGCGAAGCCGGGCAGGAGCTTCTCGCGCAGCGTGGCCGAGATATCATCGACATGCTGATCGATTTCCAGAAGGTCGATCTGACTGTCCCTGATGATGCCGGGCAGCGTGGACTTGACGGTGTTCACGATCAGCGGGCGGAAGGACTCGCGCACGGACTTGGCAAAGCCGTCCCGGTCATCCCACGCGATGCCGCTCTGCGTGCCGACGAGCTTCAGCAGCAGGCGGCGCGAATCCGCGACCTGAAGATTCATCTCCCCAGACACGCCAACCTCAAGCGGTGTGCTCGTGAGCGGGTCGATGAAGCGGAGCTTGTCAGGCGTGCCCCACTTGATGGACATCTGCACCGTCTTGTTGATAAAGTAGATCTCGGAATGGAAGGTACCCTCGGTGTCGGTCGGGAGCCTATAGAGACTCTCAAGCAGCGGGAGCTGCTGCGTCTCCAGCGTATAGCGCCCTGCGCCGAAGAGGTCGAGCGCCTGACCGTCGCGGAAGAAGATAGCTTCCTGACTTTCGTGGACGATGAGCTGAGAGCCGTAATTGAAGTCTTCAATCGGGTGCTTCCAGATGAGCGCCTCGTTGTCGCCCTCAAATTTGATGATGCTGGCAAGGCCGTCCTTTTTGATCTTCTCGGTCGCGACCCGCTCGGCCACGTCGTTCACGCAGTCGCAGACAGGGCAGGTATAGGTCGCCGCCGCCTTATTCGTGCGCAGACGCACGCCGCACTGCGCGCAGGAAAACTCCACAGTGTTGGACTGCTCCGCCAGCGCGTTGATCGGTTCATGGCAGACCGGGCAGAGCGCCTTTTCGCCCTTGGACTGGTCGAACACGACCATGTTCCCACAGTGTGGACACTCCCGCCCTGCAAGCTTGTCCGTGCGCACGTTGATCGTATAGCCGCACGCGCAGTCGATCTTCTTTCGCGCAAAGAAGCCTGTCTTGGCTTCCGCAAATTTCCCGCAGTTGGGACATTCAATGACAAATTTACTCATGATTCTTTCCCTTCATTCTTTTCGCTTATCATGTTAATAAGCGCCGCCGCGATTTCTGAAGCAGCCTCCCCAGCTATAGGTATCTTTTCCAGCACCTTTACTCCGATTTCTTTTCCTGCATATAGCAGCAATTTTTTTGTTCCGTCGACTATAGAACCATTCAATATGTCCTTCAATGCTTTTTTCACAACTCCATCCGGTGTCTGTTTCTCTATCTCTTTAATCGTCTTTTCTGCCTCATCATCAAGCGACAGCGATTCTTTTGCCAACTCGGATATAATGTTCAAAAAGAAATCAACACGACATTGAAACAACCTTGGATTTAATTGGTACTCGTCGTACCAACCATTTTTCTCCACGAAATAACGTAATTCCGTAAGCACGTTAACATCGGGTATGAGAACTCGAACTTTTTTGCTTTCTGCATCAAAGGAAGCTCTTTTTAAATCATCTGCAAAAGCCGTAGTCCAATCAAACTTCTCTCTGGGATATTGAAGTTCCTTCCGCAATTTAAGCGTCCGTACTTTACTTTGCGTAATTCCCAATGCCTTGGACATTGTGTAATCGTCAAATGGTTGATTGTTGTCAAGCAGATGCTCAATATAGATGCTGAAAAGTAGTGTTTCAAAGTCCGTTTTTGCCATTGTTCCGAAGTTTCTTTCGAAATATCGTGCAGAAACCATGCGAAACGCTTGCTCCATTTCAGGTTTTGAAAAGTCCATAATGCACATCCCCTTTAGTCTGTTCCATTTATCTGAGGAAGTTTGATATCCGTCCAGCCGGAGACATCACATTGACCGTATTCGTTCTCCCCCCACCGCGACCACGGTTCCGTCTTTTTTTAGGCCAACTGTATGATCGTCAACACTGATAGCAACGATATCTGTCCAATCAGATACATCGCATTGACCGTATTCATTGTCGCCAACCGCAACTACGGTTCCATCCGCTTTCAGGCCAACTGTGCTATCACTACCTGCACTGATTGCCACAATATCTGTCCAGCCAGATACATTACATTGACCGTATTTGTTCCATCCGACAGCAACGACGGTTCCGTCTGCCTTCAGACCAACTGTATGTCTATTTCCAGCACTGATTGCCACGATATCCGTCCAATCCGAAACATTGCATCGACCTCGATAATTATTGCCTACTGCAACCACAGTTCCGTCCGCTTTCAGGCCGACGGTGTGAGAGCTTCCTGCTGCAACGGCGACAATGTCTCTCCAGCCGGACACATCGCACTGACCATACCCATTGCTACCCACTGCCATGACCGTTCCGTCTGCTTTCAGCCCGACGGTATGATTCCCTCCTGCTGCAACGGCGACAATGTCTGTCCAGCCGGACACATTGCACTGACCATCCTCATTGTATCCCACCGCCGCGACCGTTCCGTCTGCTTTCAGCCCGACGGTGTGGTCGTCTCTTGCGCTAATGGAGTCCCGTTTCGCAATATCATCCCATAGCGCAAGACTGCGCTCTCGGGCATCCTTATATCCGCTAAGCTTGTAAAATGCTAAAGCAGCTTCGACATTTTTCTCCTGCACCTGAAGCTGTTCTGCGTCCACATAGTCATTAGAAATTTCCGCCTGCGCCATCTTCTCTGCCGCATCCTTGTATCCGCCAAGCGCTTCAAACACTTCCGCAGCACCGTCATAATCTCCGGAAGCCAGCAGCAATTCCGCGTCCGCGTAGTTCTGCGCCTTTTGCGCTTCTATTTTTGCGTCCTCCGTCTGCGGTATCCTCTCCGCTGCGTCCTTATAATCGCCAAGCGCCGCAAATGCCGCGATTGCATTGCCATAATCTCCGGCAGCCAGCAGTTTCTCAGCCTTGGAATAGTTCACAGCCGGAATGATGACGTTAACAATGACCAGAACAAGCGCAATCACAGCTGTTGCAATGCCCGCAACAATGGCTATCTTCTTTTCGGCAGCCTTTGCCTTGCGCTGGCGGTCGGCTTCGGCTTTCCTCGCTTCCTCCGCCTCTTTCAGCCGCTGCGGGTGCTCCTCTTCCAGTTTGGCTTCGGTTTCTGTCAGGAATTTGCGATAATCTGCTGTGATTCTGGCTTTGTCCGCGTCCTCGCGCTTTTGCGCATCGGCGCGGAGCGTGTCCAGCGTCTGCGGAATATCCTCCGTGATCGTCTTGGCCTCGCTGGAAGCATACTTTGTGGCACGCATCAGCTCTTTGTCGGCGGCAAGCTGTGTACTGCTATCCTCGACCGCCCGCTCATAGTAGTCCGACGTTAAGCAGTATCTCAAATCAAACGACAACATCCGCCGAATGTCGTCCTCGCTCAGGATTCCGGGTACTATGTATTTTTCCACACACGACGCGATGAAGGCTTCATCCGGTTCGCACGCATCCGCGTTCTTTTCGTCGGGCGCGTCGGCCTTCACGTTTTCGATATACGCGTCCGCGTAGGCCTTTGCCGAACGGCACTCCACGTGGGCTAAAAACTTCCCCAGATACGCCGCGCCGCACTCCGCGTCTTGATTGAGTACCTGCTCAAAGAACTCATCCGCCTTGCTCCACTCGCCGTCCTCCAGCGCCATATTGCCGCGCTTGAGCAGGGCCTGCACGTTGCTGCCGCCCTCGTTATGTACCACGACGGTCTCTTTGACCGTCTCTGTCACAGCCTCCTGCGGCTTGCCCGCGTCGATCACTTTTTTGACGCCACGGATCAGATCCTGCATGAAGCCGATCTTGCTCATGTCGTAGCTTTGCAGCACCGACAGCGCCTCAGGCAGATCATACGGGTCCATATCGCGGTAACAGGGGATGAGCAGACGGCTGCGGTCGGTGCGCATGAGCGCAAGGTAGCGGCTCCATTCATTTTTGACCCAGACGGCGTTCAGATATTCCGGCTTCGTGCCGACCACAACCATGACCTTGGCCGAGTGCAGGGCGGCGAAGATGTACGGCTCGTATTCCTGCCCAAGTTTGTCCTCCAGCGTGATGCGCGCGAAGAAGACCTTATAGCCCGCGTCGGTGAGCTGGTAGTAAATATCCTGCGCCAGCGCGGAATCCTTTGTCCGTTTGCCGTTCTCATCGGATTCTTTGTAGCAGATGAACACGTCAAACGGCGTTTCTTTCTGCGAGATCGCCAGAATGTCTTTTTGCAGGTTGGCAATACGCAGCGCTTCTTTTTCGTACAGGCTCCGTGCCACGCCGTCGGAATATTTGAGTGCGGCCTGATAATCCACGTCGTTCAGAATACTGTCAAAGCTCGCGCGGTGGCAGGTCGGGATGCGCTCGCCGGAAGCCGGATCCTGCACATACTCGATGCCGTACCGGCAGAGCAGCAGGTTCCAGTGCGCCTCAGCATCTGCATCGTTCTCGCCGATCAGCCGCTCGTAGATCGCCGCAGCCTTGTCAAACTCACCGTTGCGCCGCAGATGCGTGCCGCGGTTGAACAGGCTCAGCCGCTGGTCGTCGTCCGTCTTCGGCAGCGTCATCGTGCTGCCGCAGTATTCACACGTTCCAAAGGTCTTGTCCGCAGAGATCTCAATATCCCCGCCGCACATTTTGCATTTAATAATTGCCATCATCTTGCCTTGCTTTTCTTATCTATGCAGTTCTCACAATTAATCTGCTGTATAATAGGCACAATTTTTAATGATAATTTTTCGTATCAGGCCCCTATTTTCTAGTACACGAAGTCTATTTACAAACGCTTGTATAGATAGAGAGCCGCTCCAACATGAGAGTTCCTGAATGCCTGTACTCAAGTGTTCTTGGATATCGACTAACTTATGAGGGAGTCCGCGACCCATATCACATAAACATGTATATATTATCCGATAGTCTTTCTCACGATAGAGAAAGGCATCGTTAGACATTTCAGGTTCTTCAGGTATCGGATAGTCCGCCTTAATTTTTTCGTCAAATTGCTGTTCAGCTTCTGTAAGAACTGCAGATATAGCAGTAAGAGATTCCTCGTATGCCGCTTCAGCCACTTGTTTTTCGCTTTCGGCCATACAAATGGCTTCATCAGCTTGCGCGATGACACTTTTTTTTCGGCTCTTTTCCAGGAATTTTAGAGCGCCCAAGCTCGCAATCGCTTTCTCGGCATTCGCTTTAATTGCAGTCTGTTCCGCAATTATCGCGTCTTTTTCCTGTATCACCCGGTTCCGTTGCTGCAGTGCCGATTCCTTCAGACGAGTTTCCTCATTTTTTCTGCACAACTGCAGCGCCTGTTCGCGCTGCTGCATAATGGTCTCACATTGCGCGTTCCACGATTTCAGTGCGGCTGCATATTGTGCTTCCGCATCCGCATAACGATGTTCGGCGTTCGCTTTCTCTCGTTTCTGGTTTGCAGTACGGCTCTGCTCCCATTGTTCGAGTGTCACTTTTAGGCTATTGTCTGCAAATCGAATAGCTTTAGCAAAATCGTGGTTGGAAGAAACTGCCATGTCCGATGCGTTTTCATATTTCCTCTGCAACATTTCCAACGTTTTGCATTCCCAATTAACGGATGCACGGCATAGATACGCAATACCACACTCCGGCGCAATATCCAACACTCTATTAAAATAGGAGTTCGCATTTTCCCAGTCGCCGTCCTCCAGAAACAGATTGCCACGGCGAAGAAGCGAATCAACATTCGGCGCAGCAGCGCCCGGTATCGGAGCGGGCTGCTGCAGAATCGCAGACTCGCTTGTTTTACCCAGCAGCTTCTCAATCCCGCGCAGCAGATCCTGCGTTGCGCCGACCTTGCCGAGATCCTGCGCCTGTAATTTTGCGAACTCCTTCGGCATATCATAGACATCTATATTTTTATAGCATGGGATGAGAGATTTTTTCTGCCCGGCGGCGATGAGCTGCAAATACCGGCTCCACTCGTTCTTGACCCATGGGGCGTTATAATACTCGTAGTCTGTGCCGACAGCCAGCATCACGCGCGCGGAATTGAGCGCAGCAAAGATATATGGCTCGTACTCCTGCCCGAGCTTATCCTCCAGCGTGATGCGAGAGAAGAATACCCGGTAGCCTTTTTCTGTCAATGCATCATATAAGTCCTGCGCCAGAACGGAATCGAGCGTCCGCTGACCGGTTTCGTCTGTCTCTTTATAGCAGATGAAAATGTCATATGGTTCTTCACGGCTGGAAACCTCGATGATGCCGCGACGCAATTCCTCAATGGCTTTGGCTTCCTCGCGATAAAGCTTCCGCGTGACTACGTCAGAATATTCCATGACCAGTTCAAAGTTCGCGTCTTCCAGCACACTGTCAAAGCTCGACCGGTGGCATGTGGGCACTTTTTTACCAGTCGCCGGATCATCAACGTATTCAATACCGTACTTGCAGAGCACAAGTCCCCAGTAGGCTTCCGCTTCCTCCGGGAACTCCGCCACGATGGACTCATAAACGCCCGCCGCCTTGTCAAATTCGCAGGCAAAGCGCAGCCGGTTTGCACGCGCGAACAGTGTCAGCTTCTTTTCGTTGTCCTGCTTCGGGACGGTCTGCTGCGTTCCGCAGTATTCGCAGACCGCGATCTGGCTGTTTTCTTCGACATTTAAATCGCCGCCGCACATCTTGCACTTGATAATCGCCATTTTTCTCCCTCTTTCGGTTTTATTTGGAACCTCTATCAAGATGATTTAATGCAAACTCCATGCAGAGTGTTAAAACTTCATTTCTTGTCCGACCCGTATCGGCTGCAATCGTGTCAATTTCCTGCAGCATGTCGCGTGGCAATCGCATGGAAATGACGGCAGATTCACCAATGTATTTTTTTACTGGAATTTCTAAACGCGGTTCATCCAAATAGCATCACCCCTTTATTTACCATCGTACTACAAATGTATTCTTTGCGCAAGCCTTTTCAAAAAAAATAATATGGATTTACCGTTTTAACCACTGCGTAAATTCCTTCTGTGAGATCTTGCCGTTCTCACATTTCTCCTTTTCCCTCTGCGCTTCCTTGCTCCAAGCCGAGAACGCTTCCTGAGAGATTTTGCCCGCACGGATCCATGCGAAGCGGCGCTTGTACTCGCGGCGATAAATTTTCAGCAGTTCGTCCTGCGCGTGGCTTTGCAGATACTGCCGCATCGCGCCGACTTCCTTGCAGGTGCGGCCGCGGCTGTCGAACACGCGGCTGCAATATTCTGTACTGCCGTGAACAGTGAGGGCAAAATACCTGCCGCAGTTCTTGCAGGTGCGCATCGCAATCCTTTGCCGGATGCACTCGCGCAGAGAAAAGTCGATCAGGTCGTACATATTTTGTGGATATAGCACCTCAGCGAACTGTTTCTCCTCTACAAACTCAAACGAAATCTTCATCGGCTGGAAGTCAAATTTCTGCAAGGACGGAGCCTGCTCATACGCCTGCACTCGAATAGAAAAGTCCACGTCTGTGATGCTTGCGTCCAGAACCGTCTGGAACAGGCGCAAAATTTGCTGCTGCATGGTCGCAAGGTTGCTCGGAACGTACGCCAACTCCTTGTGCGGCAACAGCTTCGTCGGATTTTTGCAATCCGGTGTCGCCTGTTTTAATCTATTGCTCCAATCCAGCCACAGGTAGAAGAAATAAGGATGCTCGTCCTTAAAATCGTCCAGAAGCTTTTGCACCGGCTTCAGGCATTTTGCATCACGCGACTGATAAAACTCCATCAATGCGCGGTCAGCTTCATGGAAACGCGGCTCCCACGAATTGATATCATAATACACGAACGACAGCAGACTGTCCGGGAACGGGCGGTCTGCTATTTTTATGACATACTCAGCGTTTCCGTCCTTGCACTCCAGCGTCTCCGCGCCGTCCAGAAGATAAAATTTGCACTGAAAATCAGACATGACTGCACCTCAAAATAGATTTATAGAAATTTATATTATAAATTAGTCTTTACAATAGTTTGGGATTATGTTGGTCTAAAAATAGAAAACAAATCTATTGGCTAATTATAAGTCTAAATCATGAGATACAGAATGTCAATCGCAAACGGAAAGGAAGTGAAAAAATGACCAAACTGGAAACCATCACAGCAGAAGATTTGCAAAACAGAACGTATGAACCAACGCATTTTCTGATAGATGAGCTTATTCCAGAGGGCTTGCACATCCTCGCGGGTGCGCCGAAAATCGGCAAATCGTGGCTGGCATTATGGCTCTGCTTGTGCATTTCGCAGGGGCAGCCTCTCTGGAATTTTGCAACAACACAGGGCGAAGTGCTGTATCTCAGCCTTGAAGATTCGTTCCAGCGTATCCAGACGCGACTCTTTGACCTGACGGAAGATGCGCCGCCGACGCTGCACTTTGCGATCATGGCTGACATGCTCAAGCACGGGTTGGAACAACAGATCGGGCAGTTCTTGACCGACCATCCGGCGACCAAGCTCGTTGTGATTGACACCTTGCAGCGCGTCCGAAGTGCAGGCGGCGACAGCAATCTGTACGCGAACGATTACCAAGACGTCGGCCTGCTCAAACAGCTTGCGGACAAACAGCACATTGCAATCCTATTGATTCATCATCTGAGAAAACTGCACGATGACGATCCGATGAATATGATCTCTGGCTCGACGGGTTTAAGCGGCGCGGCAGATTCAACCTTTGTTCTCCAGAAAAGTTCTCGCCTTGCCAACATTGCCTCCCTGCACTGCACCGGGCGTGACATTCCGGATCGCACGTTAAAACTCGAATTCGGCGAGGAAGATCACATCTGGAAACTGCTTGAGGACAGCAAAACTTGCAGTGGCGCTTCTAAGATTTCAACGCTTCAACTCGTACATCTTTTCTCTGAATTGCTCCGTGCCGATTCTACATACCTCGGTTCACCATCGGCACTGTCTGCGAAGATCGACCCTGACGGCAGCCTCGGCATCACGCCCAAAAAGGTTACCCGGCTGGTACGGGAAAGCGTTGCGGCTCTAAGAGAAAACGGGGTTTTAGCAGAGACGTACCGCAGCAACGGCAAGCGGTGGATTTCGCTCAAACGTGCCGATAGTGCCGATTTTCCACCCATGAAAACAATCGGCACAATCGACCCTGCGGGTGTGCCGAACGCCTGCACCGCACCGTGAGGCGCGTGTCGCCGCTGTGTGCGGCTTTCTGCCCCGACAGCGAGTGTGTGTGCGGCGCGGCAGAAAAAGCCCACGTTGCACCGACGTGCGGGCAACGCGGGAAAACGCAGGTTAGAAACCCAGAAAAGCCCCGCCGCAGCGGGAAAAATCCTCCCGTTCGGGAGGAGCCAGCATCGCATTTGGCTAGTCGCCGGTGTCCCGGCTCCCCGCCAAATGCTGTTTGCGGGCAGCAGCCCACACCCACTTCAATAGAAACAAGAAACAGAGGAAACATGAAAAAAGACAAACAATTCAGTATTCGAATTTCAACACAGGATTTGGAAACGATACGCCGGAAAGCAGCACAAGCCCATATGAGCCAGAGCGACTATGTGACCGCCTGTTGTCTCGGAAAACGCATTGTGATTCTGGACGGACTGAAGGAAGTCCTGCGGCAGCAGAAGGCCATCGGCAACAATCTCAACCAACTGGCAGTGCTGGCGAACATGGGCAAGGTACAGTTCGCCAATTTGGATTCTGCCGGGCAGGAATTCTCTAAGATCAATACCGCTCTGAGGAAAATGCAGGAGGGAGGTGTGACAAAATCGCAATCGTCCATTTCGTGAATTACAAAAAGGGGACGCAGACGCGCGGGTGTATGAAAAGTGTCATGCGCTACGTTTCCCAACTCAGCAAGACACTCTGGGACGGTCAGCAGCTCGTCAGCGGCATTGGCTGTCAGCCAGAAACGGCGTTCGACGAGTTTCTGAGTACGAAGCTGCTGCACCACAAAGACGGCGGCGTGATGTTTTATCACATGGTGCAGAGCTTCCCGAAGGGCGCAGATGTTGACCCGCGCACGGCGCACGAAGCCGCACGGCGGCTGGCAGAATACTTCGAGGGCTGTGAAGTTTTGGTCTGCACCCACGTTGACCGCGAACACATTCACTCGCACTGTATCATCAACAGTGTGAACTTTGAAACCGGTCGGAAGGTGCACATGGCAGACGAACAGATTCAGGAGCTGCGCATCCGCAATGACCAGATCTGCGAAGAACTGGGGCTGCCGAAATTTCAGAGGGATGGCCAGCGGCAGGCGCGCGGGATGTCCAATGCGGAATACTACACGGCATCCAAAGGTGAGAGCTGGAAGTTCGAGTTGATGCGCGTGATCGACGAGTGTATGCGCTGCGCCGGGAATCGTGAGGAATTTCTAGTACTGCTCCGGTCGGAAGGTTACAACGCTACTTGGACAGATGGCCGGAAGAATATTACCTACACCACACCGGACGGACGCAAGTGCCGTGACAGCAAATTACATATAGAAAAATACTTGAAAGAAAATATGGAGGCTGAATTTGGATACAGAACGGAGAATGACAACACAAGAAATGTTGACGCAGCACAAAAAGCTGATGGACGAGGCACAACGGCTGGAACCCAGCGTGATGGTCACGGAGCGGAACTGGAGCGCGCTGCTCGAAATGCAGGACAGGCTGTTCCGGCAGCAGATGCAGTTAGACGCGGACCTGAAAATGCTTCTGACGAAAGCAGAAGCGCAGGAATCTCTGATCAAGATGCAAACGAGCGCAGAAAATTTCGAGAAACAGGCTGGGAGCCTGAACGAGAGGTATTCTTCCAACTGCAAGGCGCTGACAGAGAATACGAAGCTCTCCCTAACCGCGATCCTGAACGATACGAAGAAGCAGCTTTCGAATACGGTGCAGGAGACGCGGAAGAAAATCCGGACGTGCGCGTGGATCTCGATTACAGCGCTGATCTTGTGCGCGGCGCTGTGCAGTTTGGCCGTGCTGTGGAGCAGATGACGGACGATGTTCCACAACGTGATGCATCCACCATGCCGCCGCACATCGACAGCAAGCGCCGCAAGAAGCTCCGGCAAAAGAAAACCGCCCTCGGTCATGCCGAGGACGATCATGAAGATTGGGATATGAAACAGGAACTATGAAAGGAGTACCTATGGCGAGAAAGCGAAAAGACAATATTTCGGAGGTCACGTTCAGCTACATCGGTACGGATGCGCAGTTCGATGAATTTTTGAAAATGCTGGTGCATGACTACCTGTCGGTAGATCAGCCATATACAAAGTTGCAGGAGGATTTTGTTGATCATGTAGATTCCTGCTGCGCATGATGGATTGTTCTAGCTATTCGAAAAACAGTGTGCTATGGTGTGTGCTGCAATCGGCACACGCCATAGCGGAAAGGAGGAACCATGAAGGTCTGGCTGTATTACCGCCTGAGCCGGGACGAGGATGATGAACTGAACTCCCTGACAAATCAGCGAAAGATCATTTACGAATATGCCGTTACAAACGGACATGAAGTTGTTGGCGAGTCCTTTGACGATAACGTCAGCGGAATGCACTTCAACCGCGAGGGCATCGATAAAATCTATGAAGTGGTCGAAGCGGGCAAGATTGAAGCCATCATTGTCAAAGACCTATCCCGCCTGGGTCGACACCGAACGCAGACTGCCCTGTTTATCGACTACCTGCGGGAACACGACGTCCGCGTCCTCTCGGCAACGGAAAATATCGATACGTTCAACGAAAACGACGATCTCATCATTGGCTTCAAGGGCTTGGTTAATGACAGCCTTGCATAAAGCATGACAAGAACAACCGCGGTACGGGTGTAATCAGAAATCTACAACATAGGAAAGTTCTGTGCTGCGTGTTGAACGCGGCACAGAGCTTTTTCCGTTTCTGGCGGTTTGGGGCGGCATATTTGATGCCCTGTACGCAGGACGCACCTTTGCACTTCACGGAATCGGACGATAACCAGCTAAACCGCAAAAGGTCACGCGAAACCACGCACCGGCTGTACTGTGCCGTGAATCGCGGAACGGTGCAATCCATACGCGCAGACGGCAGATACTTCACGAATCAGGCAAGCATTGATTTTTCTCACCTGATTTCACGCCAGCTTTGCCCGAAAATCTCTGCAAATCCGGTTCGTTTGGAAAGTGTTCACAGTTTAATTTGCAAAACCATCTTGGCAAAGCCATCTGGGGTTAAATCAATCTTGATGACCGGAGGTAGAAAATGTCTACCCCATTTCTGACTGATAGGATGGATTTGTATGCGATTTAAGGTCGAAAATTCAAGATTATTTCTCCTGAGAACGGCGCAAAAAGATGAGAATGTATATTTTCACGTCTCTGCACGAACGCAGTTTATCAGGCAGATAAAAGTCGTTTTCAACTCATTCCCTGTTGGATCGCTCCAACTCTAAAAGAGCTTTTTTCATTTCCAACCCGCCGCCATAGCCGACAAGCGATCCGCTTGCACCAATGACGCGATGGCATGGGATAGCGATAAAAATGGGATTTGCATGATTTGCCATGCCAACTGCCCGGAATGCTTTCGGGTGTTCGATGGCTTCCGCAATGTCTTTATAGCTGCGCGTTTCGCCATAAGGGATCTCCCGCAGTGCCGCCCAGACGCGTTCCTGAAACGGCGTTCCGTGCAGCCGGTACGGAAAATCAAACGCTTTGCGCGTCCCTGCAAAATATTCGTCCAACTGCCGAAATACCAGTCGAGTCAGCTCGTTCGGCACGTCGGCTTTTGCGGCCCTATCTGCGTTTTTGAGCGCTGTGACCGCGCCGTCCTCCCAGTCCAGTTGAATATCGCCCACCGGCGAAGGATAAATAGCGGTTCCCTTCATAGCACTTGATGCTCCTTTCGATACGCTGTCGGCGTTTGCCCAGTCTGTTGCTTGAAAAAACGGTTAAACGCGGCAAGGCTGGAAAAGCCCGCCTGATACGCAACATCGATCACCTTTTCCGGCGATCCTGCCAGCATTTCTTTTGCTGTGCGCAGCCGGAGTGAGTCGGCATATTCCTTTGGAGTCACACCGTATTCCTGCTTGAAAACATCCGTCATCCGCCGCGGCGTCAAGCCCACATCGTCCAGAGATGACGCCTTATCCAGCCGCGCCTTGATCTCCGCCGCGATCTCCCGCATGGGCTGGTACTCCAAGAGGTCACTGCGGCAGCGCTTACAAGGGCGGAACCCAGCGGCGCGGGCTTCTTCGCCGGATGCAAAATAGCAGAGATTTTCCCGCTTCGGCGGCTTTGATTTGCAGGAGGGGCGGCAGAAAATGCCCGTCGTTTTCACCGCATAGAAGAACAGCCCGTCATAGCTTGCGTCCGAGCGCTGCACGGCTTCCCACATTTCCGGTTCTGTCATACGCTCACACTCCTCATAAATTTTTCAGAATCA
>ERZ779877.2073-NODE-2073-length-15369-cov-4.101606_pt1 | contig 15369 bp, 7 predicted proteins | sample MGYA00511556_ERZ779877 | MGnify/ENA primary metagenome ERZ779877 (study PRJEB29588, sample SAMEA2159338) | human gut metagenome | biome: human gut; feature: human-associated habitat; material: faeces | place: Denmark | collected 2008/2010 ...
CATCCCTTACGGACTTCCGTGATGAATGGAGCGCGAATGAACGTCATAGGGACGTTGTCCATTTCGCCAAATGACCCATAGGCGTGAAAGCTGCCCAGCTGGCGACCGTAGGCGTTGCGGCGCACGGTGATGGGCATGGTGCCAAGCCCCTTAACCTGTAGGCGGTTTTGGGCGGCAGCGGGATTAAGGTTATCCAAGTCGCCCGTTCCGTCTACCGTTTCAGCCAAAAGGATAAGCCCGGCGCAGGTGGCCAGCACAGGCATGCCTTCTTTGATGCGTTTGCGCAGGGGGTCCATCAGTCCAAGCTCATGCAAAAGCTTTGCCTGCGTGGTGCTCTCGCCGCCAGGCAGAATCACGCGATCAATTGAATCGTCGAAATCCTCGGCGGCACGCAGCAGTTTCCACGGCGCGCCAAGACGATCCAGCATGGCCGCATGCTCGGCGAACGCGCCCTGCACCGCCAGAATGCCGGTCACGCCGTGCTTCGCGGATGCCGAGCCTGCGGCGACGTCGGCCGATTCTTCCTTTGAAATGTATTCAACGGCAACAACCATCGGATCTCCTTACCCAAACCATCGAGACCATCACAAATCATGCGAAATGCAATCACACGAAACGGGCGGCATAAGGCGGCCGATAGTCACACCCCATCCGCTCGCAATACGTGAAATCACAGCACAATCACAGCGAGATCATTCGCCACGGGCGGCCATGATGGTCTGGATTTCGTCCTCGTTGATGCCGACCATGGCCTCACCGAGATTCTCGGAAAGACGTGCAAGCAGCTCGGCGTCCTGCCAATTGGCGGTGGCCTGCACGATGGCGGCGGCACGCTTGGCCGGGTCTCCGGACTTGAAGATGCCGGAACCGACGAACACGCCTTCGGCACCCAGCTCCATCATGAGCGCGGCATCGGCCGGAGTGGCCACGCCACCGGCTGCGAAGTTGACGACCGGCAGACGGCCGTTGTCGTGCACGTACTTGGCGAGATCGTACGGCACGGCCAGCTGCTTGGCGGCCTCGTACACCTCGTCGTCGCGCAGGGAGACGAGTTCGCGGATCTGCTTGTTCATGGTGCGCATGTGGCGCACGGCCTGGATGACGTCGCCGGTGCCCGGCTCGCCCTTGGTGCGGATCATGGACGCGCCCTCGGCGATACGGCGCAGCGCCTCGCCCAGGTTCTTCGCGCCGCACACGAACGGCACGTCGAACTGGTTCTTGTCGATGTGGTACACGTCGTCGGCGGGGCTGAGCACTTCGGATTCGTCGATGTAGTCGATTTCGATGGCCTGCAGAATGCGGGCTTCGGCAATGTGACCGATGCGCACCTTCGCCATGACCGGGATGGACACGGCTTCCTGGATGCCCTTGATCATGGCCGGGTCGCTCATGCGGGAGACGCCACCGGCCGCGCGGATGTCGGCCGGAATGCGCTCGAGCGCCATTACCGCGCATGCGCCCGCGTCCTGTGCGATCTTCGCCTGCTCCGGGGTGGTGACGTCCATGATTACGCCACCCTTGAGCATCTGCGCCAGATTCTTGTTCAGTTCGTTCCTGTTGTTGGCCATCGCCAGCCTTTCGTCGAAAATAATCGTTTGCTATCGATACTAACGATTTCCCATTTCGATTTCACGCGAACTGAATCTTATAACCTACCAAAAAGTCGGTTTTGCTAAATTTGCAACCTTATTTTCATGATTGTTTCATTGGCTTATGATTTCGATTCCGTCGACATTTCGTCGGTTTCGTCCGTTTTTCTTGCTTTACCTGCGACCATGGCTTTCGATTCGTCCGCTTCCGTACGCCGTCGCGCGCGCTATAGGAAACACGAATGACATGCGATTTTCATACGACCACATTGCGGACGTGCGACGCGTCCGTATGCGGCCGCATGGGCACCTCACCAGGCCCCGCATTACGCCGATTCACACACTAGTTCGCACGCATCGGCTCGCCGCATCAGTTCGCAATCCGCACGCGCCAGCTCACATGCGCACGATGCGGTCCGCGATGCGCATGGTGGAATCGCGGTGCGAGACGAGCAGCACCGCGCTCCCCTGCTGCGCCAACGCGTCAATCGATTGCAGAATCACGGATTCGTTGTAGGCGTCGAGGCGACTCGTCGGCTCGTCGAACAACACCAGCGACGCGTTGCGCAGGAAGACGCGAGCCAGGCCGATGCGTTGCCGTTCACCCTCTGAAAGCCGCCCGCCCAACTCGCCGACGGGGGTATCAAGGCCCTGCGGGAGCGAGTCGACCAGTTCAAGCGCGGAAGCCTTGGCGAGCGCGGCGCGCAGCACGTCATCACCGACAGAAGGGGTCGACCGGGTGGAAAGCGCGGAATCAGCGGCATTCCACGAAACGGGAGGAGCGGGCGGGGTAAGGAGCGCTCTGCCGGAAGTCGCGGAATCGTCCGGATCGCCAGCATTACCAGCCCTATCCGCATCGCCCCTGTCGCAGGCCATAAGCAGGTTTTCACGGATAGTGCCGTCGAACAGGTAGGTTTCCTGCCCCATCATCGTTTGCACGCGACGGCGATGATGCGCGTCGATCTGCGGCAGTGGCACCTCGGACAGGGCGACTAAGCCGGATTGCGGGTCCCAGTAACGCATGAGCAGCTTCAGCAGGGTCGATTTGCCGCGGCCGGACGGGCCTTGGATGCCGAGGATGCCGTGTTGTGGTATGTCGAACGAGACGTGGCTGAGGATTGGCTCGGCGGACGACTCGGGGGCATCCGCATCGCTTCCGGAAGTTGGAGCCTCGCCCGAATTGCCGTAGCCGAACGTGACGTCGTGCATGGACATGCCGTGGTAGCGCGGCAGGAAATCGCCCCGCTCCTCCACTGCGGGGGTTTCGTCCATCAGCGCGAACAGGCGGCGGGCGGCGGCAAACGTTTGCGTGAGATTGGCCGGCAGCGCGCTCAACGCGAGCGTCGGACCGAACGAGCTGGCCAGCAGCACGAAAGCGGCGGTCAGGCGGGCGGCGGGCGCGGAAATGACGGTCTGGATGGTCGCAGCGGCAGCGGAAGCGGCGGAAGCGGCGGAAGCGATGGGCATCGTCGTACCGGACGTGACCATCGCCAGCAATGCCGCGATGGCAGTGAACAGTACGACCAGCACCGCGCCGAAGCCTGCGAAATCGCCATTCTTGGCACTCAGCCGGGCACGGCGGCTCCAGAGCGAGCGCGTGCGTGACGCGATGCCGGCAAGCCGCGCATGGCCTTGGCCGAATCGGATGATTTCGTCGAGACCGCGCATATCGTCGAGCATTTCGTCATCAAGTTGGGCGGATTCGCGGCGAATATCCCCACCGAGACCGCCTACCGCCGTGGCGAAGAGTTTCGGCAGCACGATGCCGACGGTCAGGTGCGCGATGACCAGCGTGACAGCGATCGCAGGGCTCAACGTAAGCAATGCGACCGTGTAAAGCACGGTGGTCGCGATGGCGATGACAACCGGCGAAATGGTGTGCGCGAAGAAGATTTCCAGCAGTTCGACGTCGGTGGTGACCAGCGCGATCAGGTCGCCTTTGCCTTTGCCGGACAGTTTGGCGGGCGCGAGGCGACGCAGCGCGGCAAACGTTTTCGACCGGAACAGCGCGAGCAGGCGGAAGGCGACATTGTGGTTCATGTACTGTTCGGCGTAGCGCATGCCGCCGCGGATCAGTGCGCAGATAATCATGGCTGCGATTGCCGCGGGAAGGCTGAGATTCCAGACTTTTGCGCCAGCTGCGGCAAACAGCGCGGCGACGCCGAAAACCGGCAGGAACGTGGCGGCGAGGTGGCCGAGGATGCCGCACGCGCAGGCGATGGCCATGGGTTTGCGCAGTGGGCCGACTTCGCGCAGCAAGCGGGCGACGACTTGGGTTGTTGGCATGTCCGATTTGGCGCCACTGGCGTTCGATTCGGCGGAACCAGACATCCGAGACACGGCAAACGCACCAGACGCATGAGTCATACGCGATACGCGCGGCGCGACGCGACCAGACAATCCCACCCGTTCCACGCTTTCCTGCGCCCGGAACAGCTTGGCATACGTGCCGTCCGCGGCCATGAGATCGTCATGCGCGCCCTGCTCGACGACGACACCCCCATCAAACACTACGACATGGTCCGCGTCGGCCGCGTTCGCCATGCGGTGCGTGACCATCAGCACGGTTGCGCCGGCGTCGGCGAGCGCGCGAATCGTTTGCAAAATCAACGTTTCGCTGTCCGCGTCGACGCTGCTGGTCGCCTCGTCGAAAATATAGACGGCCGACCTGCGCAACAGTACACGGGCGATCGCAATGCGCTGTTTCTGCCCGCCGGACAGATTCGCGCCGTCCTGCGTGATCGGCATATCGAGTCCTCGCGATTGCGCGCGCACGAAATCGTCGATATGCGCGGCTTCCAGCGTCTGCCACAGCTCGTTGTCGGTGGCGTCGGCGCGGGCCATGAGCAGGTTGTCGCGCAGGGTGCCGGCGAACAGGTGGCTGTGCGCGGAGACGATGGAGATTTCGCGGGTGAGCGATGCTGCGGTGAGGTCGCGGATTTGGTGCGATTTCAGGGTTTCACTGTCATCCGGCGCCGCACTGCTTAACATAGCGCCCAGCACTTCGTCCTGCATTCCGGATGGCATTTCGGACAGCAGCACATCGCCTTCATATCCGACAAGCGTGCCGGCAAGCAGCTGGACGGCTGTGGACTTGCCGGAACCGGATGGCCCGACGATCGCAGTGACTTCGCCGGGCAGCGCACGGAGGGCCACGTTGCGCAAGGCGTAGCGCGTTTCGCGCGCGTCACCCGCGCCGCCGCCCTCATCAACGCTGTCCACATCCGCGTTCCGCATATCGGAATGCGATGTGGACGATATACGACGGGGACTCGCAACACCGGCACCCGCAGACCCGGCAGCGTCAGGCCCCGCACCAGCAGCACTCCCAGCATCCACATCCGCGTCCGCATACCGGTACGAAACACCACGAAACTCCACGCCGACACCACGCCCGGAAGCCCCGAATTCCGGCAGTTCCTTGCTGCCATGCTCCGGTTCGGGCGCGTCGAGCAGCGCGAAAATACGTTTCGTGGACGTCATGCCGTTCATCGCAACGTGGAAATACGAGCCGAGCTGTCGCAGCGGAATGAAGAAATCGGCGGCTAGCAGAATCGTCAGCAATACCGCGGCGATCGGCGTCAAACCAAGCGGCAGCACGCCGGACAGCGCGAAAACGCCAGACGGCGAGAGCGAGCCGGATACGAATCGCCATACCGCAACGCCGATGCCGGCGGCCGCGCCACCGTACGCCACGGCATCCATCGCCGTGAGCGAACGCAGTTGGATCTGCAGCACGTTCATGGTCATCACGCGGAACTGTTCGGCCTTCTCGTCCATGACTCGTGCGGCGCGCTCGTCCGCGTCGAAGGTTTTCAGCGTCTCAAGTCCCTGCAGATTGTCGAGGAACGCGGCGCCCATATCCGTGTATTTGCCCCAGTATTTCTTGAATACGCGGGCAGCACGCATCGCCACCATGCCGACGATGAGCACGATGAGCGGCGCGCAGGCGAGCAGCGTCGCGGCGGTGGGCAGGTCGATCGGCGCAAGCACGGCGAACAGCGTGATGGGGGCGAGCACGGCGTAGCACAGTTGCGGCAGGAACAGTTCGAAGAAGCTTTGGATTTGTTCGATGCCTTCGCCCGCGGACTGCACCACGCCGGCGGTGCGCACGCGCTGCGCGTAGGACGGGCCGAGCGCGAGCATCTTATTGAACAGTTTCTCACGCAGCGCGAGTTTGACGCGTTCGGCGGCCTCGCTACCGAAACGTGCGGCGGCGCGAATGGTGACGAATCGCACGACCGCGGCAATAAGAATAATGGCGATGCAGGGCGCGGTGGCGGACGGTACGGGCGCGAACAGCGGTTGCAGCATACGCACCACGGCCACGACGAAGGCGATGTTGGCCACGAGGCCCAGCCATTGGCAGGCGACTTTCGCCGCGATCAATCGACCGACGCCGTCAGCCAAGGAAAACAGCCGCTTGTCGAACATCATGCCCCTTTTCCAATCGTTTGCAATCCCGTCATCCGCTCCAAGCGTATCGGGCATACCGACGAAAGGCAATGACGGAACGGCAATCGCAGAAAATCGTCGGAAAAATCTAGAAAACCATCAGAACTCGCAAGCAAATGCACAACAGCAAAACCACAGAAAACCAAGGAAACGGCGAAAAGTGAGGCGGCTGAATGTTCGCCGTTGAGCAAACAGCCTAGGCGCAAGGGGTAGTTGCGCCAAACTTGAGTGTACACGGAACATGTTGTGGTTCGCAACGTCACTCCGCCCAGTTTTGCCGCATTTTCCACCGTTTTCGCCCGTAAGGGCAACCCCTCTCGAACCCGTCGCGCAACCCGTTGGACACCCTGCGATCGAACGCGTCAAACCTTTTTTCGAGATGACGCATCCGTGTACCAATCCCCCGTTCCGTTGACGTTTCGTGCCACTTTGTCAGTTCAAACAAACCCGTCGCCATATTTCTTGTTGTTTCTTACAATGCGGACTTACGTCACCGTAACTTACGATATGCGAGGCGCGACACAGGACGCGAAAAGCACGTCACCGATCACCGCAATCGCAGCGATCGCATATATCGCAAAACCCACGAAAACCGCGGAAACGCAAGAAAAGAGAACACTTCATGCTCACCGAGTACACGACCCCGGGCGCATCCGTCGAAGTACGCGACGACGAATCCATCTACTCCCTGCTTACCGAACGCATCAAGCGCACCGGCGAAGACACCGTGATCGCGGAACGCAAAACCGCTCCGGGCCAGTGGACCAAGGTGACGACCGGCGAATTCCACAAGAACGTGCTCTCCGCGGCCAAAGGCCTGATCGCGTTCGGCATCGGCAAGGGGGATGCCGTCACCCTCTTCTCCACCACCCGTTACGAGTGGGGCGTGCTTGATTTCGCACTGGCCGCAATCGGCGCGGTCAATGTGCCGATCTATGACACCGATTCCGCGGCTCAGGCCGAACGCATTCTCAACGATTCCAACGTGAAGCTCGCCATCGCCGACGATCGCGAACGCTTCGACCGTCTTGATTCCGTGATTGGCCGCTGCCCGTCTCTGAAGCATATTCTGATGCTCGACGCCAATGCCATGGGCGCGCTGGAGGGATTGGGCGTCACCGTGTCCGACGAAGAGCTGGACGAGCGTATCGCGTCGGTGCGTGCCGACGATCTGGCCACCATCGTGTACACGTCCGGTTCCACGGGGGCACCGAAGGGTGCCGAGCTGTCGCATCGCAATTTCGTGTCGATCACGCGTGCCGGCAGCCTTGCGCTGCACGAGATGATTCTCGAGGACCATCCGCGTCTGCTGCTGTTCCTGCCGCTCGCCCACTGCTTCGCGCGCTTCATCCAGTACGCGTCGATCGCTTCCGATGACGGCGTGGTCGGCTATCTGCCGGACACCAAGACGCTGCTGCCGGATGTGCGTTCGTTCGAGCCGACGTACCTGCTGGGCGTGCCGCGCGTGTTCGAGAAGGTGTACAACGCGGCTTCCCGCAAGGCCGGCATGGGTTGGAAGGGCCGCCTGTTCCTCAAGGCCGCCGAGTCCGCGCGCGACTGGTCGCGCATGCAGCAGGCTGGCGAGAAACCGACCATGAAGCAGACCGCCGAACACCTGTCGTATGAGGCGTCCGTATACCACACCGTGCGTGGCGCGTTGGGCCCGCGTATCCGTTATGTGGCGTGCGGTGGCGCTCCGCTGGACGCGTCGCTGGCGCATTTCTTCAATGGCATCGGCCTGCCGATGATCCAGGGCTACGGTATGACGGAAACCGCGGCGCCGTTTGCCGCGACCCGCGTCACGGACAATGTGATCGGTACCGTCGGCCAGCCTGCGCCGGGATCGTCCGTGCGTATTTCCGACGATGGCGAGCTGCAGGTCAAGGGACCGAACGTGTTCATGGGTTACCACAATCTGCCGGAGAAAACGGCCGAGGTGTTCACCGAGGACGGTTGGCTGCGCACCGGCGATCTTGCGTCGATCGACGATGAGGGTCGTATTACGATTACGGGCCGCAAGAAGGACATCATCATCACCGCCGGCGGCAAGAACGTGTCGCCGATTCCGATGGAGCAGGAGATTGCGAAGTGTCCGATTGTGGAGCATGCCGTGGTGGTGGGCGATAATCGTCCGTTCATCGGCGCGCTGGTCACGCTCGATCCGGAAGGATTGGCGGCCTGGCTGCCGTCCGTGGGCCTGTCCGCGGATACGCCGCTTGACCGCGGGGCGGCTACCGCCGCCGTTCATGACGAGATTCAGAAGTATGTGGACAAGGCGAACGCGACGGTTTCGCGCGCCGAATCCGTGCGTAAGTTCGTGGTGCTGGATGCGCAGTTCACGCAGGAGAACAAGTGCCTGACGCCGTCGCTGAAGGTGGTGCGTCCGGCAGTGAACCGCGTGTTCGCCGACGTGATCGACCAGCAGCTGTACGCCGGCAAGCGCTGAGCCGCACATAGGTAAACAAAAACAGCACGGCGGGGAACGCTGCGTACAAAAGTACGTCAACTTCCCCGCCGTGCTGTTTTTTAAGCGCACCCCGTATCGCTGAGATAACGCGTGCGGTAACAGTGCGGCAGAAAACGCCGGCGTACGAAGGTACGTCAAGTTTCCTGCCGTGCTGTTAACGCTCCGTTATTTCAGTGACGGTTGTTGAGGCGGTGGTACATTTCGCTCAGCTCCAGCTCCTTCTCGAACTGGCGGGCGTTGGTGTTCTCGTCGATGACGGCGAGTTCGACGCCGGCGATGCGGGCGAAGTCCTCCCAAGCCTCACGACCGACGGACGTGGTCATGCAGGTGTGGTGGGAGCCACCGGCGGTGATCCAGCACTGCACGGCGGTCTTCAGGTCCGGCTTCGGCTTCCACACGGCGCGGGCGCACGGCAGGTTCTTCAGGGAGCCCTGCGGTTCGACGATGGTGACCTCGTCCATGAGCAGGCGGAAGCGTTCGCGCTCGTCGGCCATGGAGACCACGACGGCGTCGGCCGGCTTGCCGGAGAACACCAGACGGACCGGGTCGGACTTGCCGCCGATGCCCAGCGGGTAGATGGCCAGCTTCGGCTTGGCGATGGTGCCGATGGACGGGGAGACTTCCAGCATGTGGGAGCCCATGTCGAACTCGTTGCCCGGCACGAAGTTGTAGGAGTAGTCCTCCATCAGGGAGGCGCCACCCTCAAGGCCGTAGCCCATCACGGCGCCGATGCGCACCAGCACGGAGGTCTTCCAATCGCCTTCGGCGGAGAAGCCCCAGCCGTACTCGGACGGGAAGCGCTGCGGGCCGACGCCCGGCAGCTGCGGCAGGGTGCCGAGGTCTTCGAAGTTGTCGACGCCGGCGGTGCAACCGTTCTCACGCATCATGTTGACCATGGCGGCCTCTTCCTTGGCTGCGATGAACAGCTCATCGTAGCGGGAATCAAGCAGCTCGGGGGCCACGTCGTACTTGGCCTTGTAGTCTTCGATGAGGTCCTTGACCTGGCTGTCCTTGACCTTCTCGTAGGCGGCGACGAGGTCGTTGACGGCCCAGGTGTTGATCGAAGCGCCAAACACGCGTTCGGCTTCGGTCTTGTCGCCTTCGGTGACGGCCACGTTGCGCATGTTGTCGCCCCAACGCATGACCTTCATGTTCTGGGAGGCATCCCAGCCGGCGCAGGCGCGAGCCCAGGTGCCGACCTTTTCGGCGACTTCCGGATCGGTGTAGTGGCCGACGACGATCTTGCGCGGAATGCCGAGACGGGACACGATGTAGCCGAACTCACGGTCGCCGTGGGCGGCCTGGTTCAGGTTCATGAAGTCCATGTCGATGGTCTCCCACGGGATTTCCTTGTGGTGCTGGGTGGCCAGCTGCAGCAAAGGCTTGGTCAGCACTTCGAGGCCGCGGATCCACATCTTGGCCGGGGAGAAGGTGTGGCACCAGGTGATCACGCCGATGACGTTCGGGTTGGCGGAGGCTTCGGTCATGAAGGCCTTGACGCCGTCGGAGGACTTCAGGGTCGGCTTGAGCACGATCTTGGCCGGGATCTTGCCGGTCGCGTTGAGGAAGTCGACCATCTCGCCGGTCTGCTGGGCCACCTGGCGCAGCGCCTCCTCGCCGTAGAGGTCCTGCGATCCGACGCCGAACCAGATTTCCTTGCCTTCAAATGGGTTTTCCATTGCCATGTTGGATTATTCCTTACTTCGTTGTTGGGTTTGTCGTTTCAGTTTCCGTCGCGTCAGTGCTGGCCGTAGACGTTGGTGTAGCGGTCGTTAAGGCTATCGATGTCTTCCTGGGAGATCGGGATGATGTCTCCGAGCTGCTTAGCGGCCCACATGGTGTGCGCCACCTCTTCGGTCATGGCGGCGGCCTTGACGGCGGCCTCAGCATCCTTGCCGATGGTGAACGGACCATGGTTCTGCATGAGCACGGCCGGGGACTTCGGATACTTCTTCAGGGTTTCGACCACGCCTTCGCCGATGGCTTCGGAGCCGATGAGGCGGAACGGGCCGACCGGCACCGGGCCGCCGAACTCGTCGCCCATCATAGTCAGGCCGCACGGAATGTTCTGGCCGGTGGCCGCCCATGCGGTGGCGTAGGTGGAGTGGGTATGCACCACGCCGTACACGTCGGGCATGTGGCGGTAGATGTACGCGTGGGACGCGGTGTCGGAGCTCGGCGCTTCGGCGCCGTCGACCACGTTGCCGTCGAGGTCGCACACGACCATCGAGCTTGGGGTGAGGTACTCGTAGCGCAGTCCGGACGGCTTGATGACCATCAGGTCGGCGGTGTGCAGGCGCTGCGAGACGTTGCCTGCGGTCCACACCACCAGATTCCACTTGATGAGCTGCTCGTGCAGGGTGGCGACCACTTCGCGCACCTGCTTGACTTCAGCTCGTACTTCCGGGCCGTAATCAGCCAACGTTGCCATATTGTGTTCCTTTCGTCAGGCTTGCTGTTGTTACGATGGACGGTTATTTGGTTTCCAGCGGGATGCTTTCGATGGCGGCATGCTCGATCGGCAGCCCCTTGCGGAAGCGGTCGAAGAAGGCTTCGAAGCCGGCCACGTCGTTGGCGTCCGGCGCTTCCGTGGTGGAGGCCGCGTCGGCGAAGACGCGGGTGTCGAGGTAGTCGGCGAGCGGCTGGTCGGCGTGCCACAGATAGTCGGCGAGCACGGCCATGCCCCACGCTCCGCCTTCGGCGGCGGTGGCCATGACCTTGATCGGGGTGTCGAATGCGGCGGCGAGGATCTTCTGCGCGACCTTCGGCGTGGTGAAGATGCCACCGTGGCCGACGAGCGAGTCGACGGCGACGCCTTCGTCCTTGGTCATCACATCCATGCCGATCTTGACCGGCGAGAAGGCGCTGAACAGCTGGGTTCTCATGAAGTTGCCGAGGCTCATGCGCGCCTCCGGGCTGCGGGCGAACAGCGGTCGGCCTTCCGGCAGGCCAGCCAGGAATTCGCCGGAGCGGAACGGATAGTTGAGCAGACCACCGCAGTCGGCGTCGACATCGTCCGCGATCGCGGCGCGGAACAGCGTGCCGTACAGCGTGCCGGCATCGACCGGCTGGCCGATCGCGGCGGCGAACTGTCCGAACAGGCCGACCCAGGCGTTGAGATCGGAAGTGAAGTTGTTGGCGTGGCTCATGCCGGCCAGGTCGCCGGCTGGGGTGGTGACGAGGTCGACTTCCGGATGCAGGCGCGCCAGCTTGTGCTCGAGCACGACCATGGCGAAAATCGAAGTGCCGGCGGAGACGTTGCCGGTGCGCACGCGCACGGAGTTGGTGGCGACCATGCCGGTGCCCGCGTCGCCTTCCGGCGGGGCGAGGACGACGCCCGGCTGAAGGGTGCCGGTCGGGTCGAGCAGTTTGGCGCCTTCGGCGGTGAGCGTGCCGGCCGGGGGGCCCGCCACGAGCGGACGGGGCAGCAGGTTCTCAAGCTTCCACGGCTGCGCGGCGACTTCCTCGATCGCGTCGAATCGCTTGATGAACTCGGTTTCGTAGGTATGGGTGGCCGGGTCGATGGGGAACATGCCGGAGGCGTCGCCCACGCCGAGCACCTTCTCGCCGGTGAGCTTCCAGTGCACGTAGCCGGCGAGTGTGGTGATGTAGTCCACCTTGGAGACGTGCTCCTCGTGGTTGAGCACCGCCTGGTAGAGGTGTGCCACGGACCAGCGTTCCGGAATGTTGTACTGGAACAGCTCGGAAAGCTTCTCGTGGGCTTCGTGGGTGTTGGTGTTCTGCCAGGTGCGGAACGGCACGAGCAGTTCGCCGGACTTGTCGAAGGCGAGGTAGCCGTGCATCATGGCGGAGAAGCCGATGTGCCCCACGTGGGTCAACCGTTCGCCATAGGCGGTTTCGACGTCGCCGGCCATGCGGGCGTATGCGGTCTGCAAACCCTTCCAGATTTCCTCCTGGGTGTAGCTCCACAGCCCGTCCTCGAGATGGCTGGCCCACTCATAGTCGCCCGCCGCGATGGTGTGGTAGGCGTCATCGATGAGCACCGCCTTGATGCGGGTGGAGCCGAACTCGATGCCCAGGCTCGTCTTGCCTGCGCGGATCTTCTCGGCGGTCACTGCGACCTGCTCTTGCGTCATAGTTCACGAACTCCTTGCGTCCGAGCGCCTCGCAACCACTCTGTCAACTGAATGTTAGCGCTCACTGTTAACGCTCACTATTGTAGGCAAAAACCCGTGACGCACCAAATCCGACGTGTCATCGGAGCAATGAATATATAAACAAATCGAGAAGAAGCAGCGCCTTAGCGACGGCGGACAGGACCCAGGGAGCTGCGGTTGACCATCTGCGCCGACACCAGTCCGACGCCATGCTGCGATGATCCGAAGGAGTTCTCCTCCCCCGCGCCTAGCAGGTACAGCGTCTCGCGCATGGCGGCGACACCCAGCTGCTCAAAGCCGGGGCGGACCGTGGTCAGCGGCGGGAACATATTGTCCATGGCAGGCATGTCGTCGAAACCCACCAGGCTCACATCCTGCGGAATGCGCACGCCATGCTCATGCAGCGCGCGGGCCACACCCACGGCCTGGCTGTCGTTGGCGCAGACCATGCATGTCGGCAGATTGCCGCCGGTGCGGCCGATGTTGTCGAGGATGTGGTTCATCTTGCCGTACGCTTCAGAGGATTCCCAGGTCTCACACTGCACCGTCACGGAATTGACCGCATTGGCCGCGCATAGCTTGTTCCATGCCAGCAGGCGCGTCGCCGCGTCGCGCCACTCCTTGGGACCGGCGAAATACAGCACCGAACGGTGCCCGTATTCCACGACTAGATGCATCACGTCGGCCATCGCGGACCATTGGTCCATGCCGACGACGGATACGCGGCGGCGGTCGGCGGACTCCATCAGCCGCAGGCCGTCCTGCACGCCGATGCCACCGTGCGTGGATGTGACGATCACACGAGGCTGCGCGATCCGCGTCCGGCATGCCGCGGAAAACATGACATCGGTGGGCGTGAGGAAGATGAACGCATCGACGTTCATCTCGTCGAAGGTGCGGCACAGGTCGTCGAATTCCTCCTGCGAGCACAGCGCCTCATGCACCATGCTCACCGTCACGAACAGGCCATGCTGGCGGGCCATCGTCTCAATCGCGGAAATCGTGGAGATCGGGCCATAGAAATGCTGGCCGCCGGCGATCAGGCCGATGGTGCGGGACCGGTGCGAGGCGAGCGCGCGGGCGGAGTTGCTGGGACGGTATCCGAGCTGGTCGATGGCCTTCTGCACCTTCTCGCGGGTGGCGTCGGAGACGTCCGGCGAATGGTTGATGACGCGCGAGACCGTCTGGTGGCTCACACCAGCCAGCTTCGCCACTTCGAACATCGAAGGACGCTTATTGCCCGCATTGCGTTTGCCTGCCATGCCCCGTCGCCTTTCGCACACAACTGTTGGTACGTTCGCCTATTGTACACGCAACTTCAGTTAGCGCTAACAACCCTCATGCTCCAAGGATGCGGCACACTGCGCGCAGGCTACCGCACGGCCGCCAAAGCACGCAGACGCGCCGCGAAGTTGGGCCAATCGGTGCGCATGGCGGTCAGCAGCTTGCGGTTGGGCACGTCATCGACCGGCACCCATTCGATCTCCATGCTTTCGTCGTCGTTGGCCTTGGGCTCGACGCGATGCCCCGGCTTTTCGAAGGCGAACACCGTGGTATACGACCATGGGCCGTGGTCCTCGCAGTATGAGCCGACCACGTCGATGTCCTCCGGCGTGATGTTGGCTTCCTCGTACGATTCGCGTAACGCGCCCTCGATCGGGCTTTCGCCGTCGGCGGTGGCACCGCCGGGAATGCCCCACGTGCCGCCTTCCGCGCTCCATACCGCGCGGTGCTGCATGACGACGTGCGTCACCTCACCGGTCGTCTCGCTGCGGCGGGCCAAGAGCACGCCGGACGCGCCGTTCGTGCCCCAATGCTTGCGACCGCAGGCGCAATCGACCCAGCCGTCTCCCGGCTGGTGCACGTTCTCCTTGGGCGGCAGCGGCTTCGCGGCTCCCGTTTTCGCATCATATTCGGCGTCCGGCGCAAGGTCGGAGCGGCTGACGTTCCACAGGTCGGTCCATTCGACGCCCAATTGCGCCGCCAGACGGCGCGCCAACGGCAGGCTCAGGCCGATGATGCCGTGCGGATCGCCTTCGATCGAGTCGATGAACGCGCCGCCGAAACCTTCCAAAGTGAACGATCCGGCCACTTCCAGCGGCTCGCCGGTGGCGATGTAGCGTTCGATATCCAGGTCGGAATATTCGCAGAAGTGCAGGGTCGCTTTGCTGGCGCCGCGCACCATGCGGCCCGACGCGAAGTCGATGAGGCAATGGCCGGTCCACAGCTCGCCGGTGGCACCGCGCATGGCACGCAGCCGTTCGCGCGCTACCTCTTCGCTATGCGGCTTGCCGTAGCATTCGCCGTCCAGCAGGAACATGGAATCGCAGCCGAGAATCAGCGGGCCGGCCTTCGAACGGGTCAGGCTTGGACGGCCATCCACGAAATCGGCGATCGGCTCGGCGACGGTGGGAATGGCGATGCCGGAGAAATCGCGGGTCTTCGTCTCGTCGGCGGACTGCGCGCTGTCCGTGCGTGCGGCTGTGCCCGCCGAGGATGCGTCGCGATCGTCTGCTGCCCGGAGCGGGAAGCCGACCACGCGCTCCCCGCGCGCGTGCGCCGCGGTATCGGCGATGTTGCGATACGCCTGGTGCACGGCCTCGGCCTTCGCCGTGGCGAGAATCATCACACGCTGTTCGACGCTCAGGTCGTTCACGGTGACGCCAAGCGCGGCCGCCTCGCGTTCAAGCGCGGCAGGCTCGTCGACGTGCGAGACACGGATGGTCGGGCAGATGCCGGC
>ERZ779877.2085-NODE-2085-length-15305-cov-22.555082_pt1 | contig 15305 bp, 14 predicted proteins | sample MGYA00511556_ERZ779877 | MGnify/ENA primary metagenome ERZ779877 (study PRJEB29588, sample SAMEA2159338) | human gut metagenome | biome: human gut; feature: human-associated habitat; material: faeces | place: Denmark | collected 2008/2010 ...
AATATCTCATTCCCACAACTTTTTCAATCGTTTTCTTATACCGAACTCACGTATTATTAAGGTTACATTTGAAAAAGTCGTCTATAGTCTTTTCATCAACTCTATTTACAAATAGATTTGATTCATTAGCAAATTGTGTAATTAGTTGAATTTGGGTCTTATTAAATGAAGCTAGAATTTTAGATTTTGTAACCTTACAATCTAAATGATTAAACGAGTAAAGCATTTCGTTGAAGTCTTCCTCCTCAAAGACTGTACGGGTAAAATACTTTTCTACCAAATCTTTTCTGGTAGAAAGCAGTTCGTATAGACAGAAGATATTTCGGAAATGATTACGGACTACTTCTTCTACGTTAGAGAAGATAGGAAGGTGATAACTGATGAAATCGTTTATGTACCGGTCATACAACTTTTCATCTTTAAGAATTTCCAACTGGTACTGCTCATAAGCAGCACGAAAAATTGTCCAAAGTTCATTTATGGACGTAACAGTCTCATGTTTTGTACAATGTTCCGGACATTGAATACACAAAAAGAGAGAGCAGAGAGGATTTTTTCATCTTACTCATAATTCTTCTTGTATAAAGTTTATATTTTGGTAATTGATAACTATCTGCATATAATTGCAGACAGTTTTTATGCAGTTATTTCGATATAAATATTAGATTATTCTCCCACACTAGTTTGCAAAAATATTATAATGTGTATGTTATGCTTGCATAATGATAATGAATATGTCTGTAAATGGCTGATACCCGTTATTTATTGTGCTTTTGTTCTTTGTGTTTATTTTCTCCGATTCGGTTTTCGCTTTATAGTTTTAAGGTAATCTTCATTTATCTCCTCGGCTGTTCTTAAATCGACTTCAAGCCTTCCCAACTCTGTCCATTTTAATAGCTCGTCTTTATATAGAATGTAGTTTTTGCCTTTCTTAGTTCCTGGAATGTTTCCTTTGGACAAATGATAGTACATAGTAGATTTCTTCATACGAAGGAACTCACAGGCTTCATCCAATGTCATAGGAATGTGATCTGCTGATGAGATGTTGTCTTTTTTATCGTCGAGCTCGGCTTTCATATTATTGAGCATCTGTTCAACATGCTCTATTTTCTGGAATATTTTGCCAATTACTTGTGGCATGTCATTAAATGTTACTTCTTTTACATCCATAATTGAAATATTTAAAATTCATGTCACAAATAAACCGGCTTATTTGACGGTGATATAACATCATACAGAATAATTTCAATGTAATAGAAAGTAATTTCAGATAAGTTGAAAGGAGAATCTATAATCACCTTTTTCAGGAATGTCAAGGTCTATAATGCAAGTACCACGTTGACGAAGATTGCGTCTGATTGTTGAGACTTCAATATCTCTGAGCTCAATGGGAAATACCATTTTTGCAAACAGTGCCCGCTTTTCTCCTTTCCAGTTAAAGCGTTCACCGATGTTCCAGACAAGATGGCGAAGATCAATTGAACCAAGACGTCCATCCGTACTAACTGAAACAATAGCGGCATCCTCGTTAGTAATCCAAGACTTTATATTATTACAAACTATTTTCACATCAGACTCTTTCATATAAGGAGAAAGCATAAGCTGCACATAGGCAGAAACAGCTGCAAATTTTTTCTGATTGAGTTGATACTCTTGATCTTCACGTTGTTTTCTTACTTCATGATAATGACTGATTGCTTCTTCTGGTATAGGCAAGGCATCTGCATCAGCTGTTTGAGATTTATTTTTTCTTTTAATCTGTGTAAATAACAATGCTATTATGATGGAAATAATAATGATTTCTATAATAATCGTGTTTGTGACTGAGTTGTCTGAGCCAGCTTGATTATTAACGCAAAATGTCGTATATGGAAAGAATATAGCCAAAGTTGTAAGGCTACTGACCATGATTAAAAAGAATTTCTCCCTATGTTTTGTTTTCATAATTACTTCAATTTATTTAAGAATTACTACACAAAAATAGGGAGAAATGCATGAATAATTCGAAAGAATCTATAAGAAAATGCAAGTAGTTAACTATTTTAATATATTGATATTCAATATTTTGGGAGGTGGTTTTCTTTTCTCTTGTTTTCCTTTCTTTCACTTGTTATTATTTTGTTCTCTTTATTTGAGTTCTTATTTTCACTTGATTTCTTATTTGTCGAAACACTTTTTAACAGACTAAGAGATAGCTTCTGAGATGCTTCCTTGGATTTGGCATCTGCGTGTCGAGCGTAAATCTCTGTGGTCGTTACGTTGGCATGTCCAAGCATGTTCTGCACGGTGTAGATATCTGTTCCAAGTTCAACTTGAAGGGTTGCAAAGGTATGGCGGAAGCTATGGAAGGTGATGTGCTTTTTAATTTTAGCAGCCTTCAACCATTCGTGCATTACTTTTTGAGTCATATAGTAAAACAATCCTTTGAATACCTTTCCAGTTCCTTTTCTACCCATCAGATGCAATGCGTCATCATTAATGGGGACAATATTCTGTTTCGTTGTCTTTACAGCCAGAAAATCAAGATACTTACTTCCGTCAGCATATTCTTTCACCATCTCCCAAGTCAATGCATTCACATCACTGAAACGCAGGCCAGTAAAGCAAGAAAACAAACATGCCCGTTTCAATACATCTATTTTACAATCTGTGTTGTAGAGCTTGTAAATCTCCTGTAAAGTTAGACTTTCTTTTAATGTATCTTCGTATTCTATGCGATCGAGGTAGTCATTTATATTCTCATTGATCAATCTGGACCTGTATGCAATCCGAAGGAATCCTCTGAATGTTGACCAATATCCGGCAATCGAATTATTGGAAAGTCGTTCGCCAGTTCGCATGCTTTGAGCATGTTCTAAGAGATATTCTGCAAATCCTTGACATAATTCCACATCAACTTCTCCAAAGGAACATTTCCCATTCACGTAGTTCTTGAAATGTTTGCATACATATATCCACTTCTGATTATGCTTCTTGGCTTCTTTCTCATAATAATCTATGAAACTTTCATTCAGGCGTTGCTTGTCATAAAGATTATACCGTTCATTGATGATTTCCTCAAATCTTCGGCATCTAATGATTTCTGCTTTTTCTTCCATAGTTTTATTGAAAGCAAGTTCATGTGAATTCTTGGGACTCTCGTAAATGTATATACCCAAATATTCATGACGTATGGTTTTCATCGTTTTTTTGTCTCGATAAGGTGGATAGTAATCGAGATAGTATGACATTTTTCCATGCTTACAATGGCGGAGTCTTAATGTTACTTTCTTACAATTCTGCATATCTGTGGGTATTTATAATATGTTTCTATTTGATGGCAAATATCAAAGATGATTCTCTACTTACTACTGATAATAGATAGTAATTACAGAGTAAGTTAGAATAAGCTTACTGTTTACGCTCATGGATAGCCCGGATGACATCTTCCTTCAAGAACAGAGTAAACCTTCCATCACGTTTCTTCTGTATATTTTTATATCGGGCCAGACTGTAAACTTCTTCTCGGCTTAATCCGAACTTTTCTTTGATTTGTTCTACTGTATAATAATCCTTCTGATCTTTAAGTCCTGGGTTTCTGGCATATTCAACATCTGCTTTTGAATAGAATGTAGTTTCATGAACCTTTTTACTTGGTATCTTGTGGCGGGAAACCAAAGTTCTTCTGGCTGCAGTGGACAGACCATAAAGTTCTTCAATCTGTTCTCCTGTAATCCATTCGATAGAATCTCCTTCAACAGATTCTGAAACAGGGACACGATGTCCAAATAACTCTTCCACAGCTTTTAACTCGTAGAAGTTTATGTGCTTGATAGTTATTCTCGGAACTTTGGCTTGTCTTGTTCTACCATGTACATGATGAACTGTTATTTTGAACCGTTCGGCAATCTTCTGTGCAGTTATATAGTCTTCAGGAACATCGAACTTTTCCGGATCACGGTTGAACAACTGTTCCACGGCATTTGCATTAAAGTAGTTTCGATGTTTGATGAATAGCTTTTCCAGTTTCCCTTCACGGGTTTTCGCCTGGGCAGCTTTCTCTGTAATACCATATAGTTCAGCAATCTGTTTGATTGAGATATAGCCGTCAGGAACCTTATCGGTCTTCTTCTGTTTTTTTCTTTTCTCAACTTCTTTATCAAGAAAACTTGTACTCATTCTTTCTTTTATGATCCTGTCAAAGCTATTTCGTTCAACGATTGTCAATCGGCCTTGCTTATGGTTTGGGATATTATAGTTGTGGACATAATAATTGATTTGGTCCTTACTTAATTTGTATTTTTCGTGTATATCCTTATAGGTGTAATAAAGCGGATCAACATTCTCTCTTTCACCTTTGAAGGTATCAATATGCGCACGTGAGTAGTAAACCTTACGTCCTTGTGTGATACGAGGAATATCATTTCTTTGAACGAAAGAAAGCACAGCAGCATGGCTCATACTGAACTTTTCCATGATTTGATCTATTGTGTAATAGTCATTCATATCCACTTCAGCAATCAGTTCTGCAAAGTGTATATCCACAAGAGCTTTGTCATAGAAGGTGTTTCGCCCTTGATACACTTTTTTAATGCCATACTTCTCACAACGATTCCATACAGCACGACGGGTAGTATGGAATTTATTTACAATCTGGCTGACTGTGTAATATTCCCGTTTCTTATGAATCTTGCCTGTTCGTGTCTGATATTCTTTTGCCCGATCGAACAAACCGTCAATATCTTTCCGTCTGATAAGAGTCTTTCCTTTCATCTGAACGGCTTTTATAAGCCCACTGGCAAGTTCTCTGTAGACCGAAGATTTTCCGATGCCCAGATAAGCGGCAGCCTCTCTCGGAGTAAGGAATCTCTTTTGTTCGAGAACAGATTTCTGGGAGGAAACTTCAGCAGGCACATCCTGAGGATTTGATTCAAGATAGTCTGAAATTTCCTTCTCTCGCATCTTTCTTTTGTAGTCTTTGCCATTACACTGACGTGAGCAATACTGAGTAGCCAATGTATGTGCAATAAAGAGCTTTCCGCAGTACTTACATCGTTTCTGTATCTCCATTGCCGTTTCTGATATTTGTGATAATTTCGCCAACGAAGTCACCCAAAAGTGTCCCAAGGTGTCCCACCACGTCCCAGGGTGTCCCAGCTTGTGCTCTCAATGTCATTTGGGCATTTTCCCAGGGTGTCCCAAGGAAGTGACTTCAATGTCATTTAGTCGTAATCGCACCGCTTTTAAATTCCATCGCGGTTCAAATACGGTACAAAAATAGTCGCAATAATTTGAAACAACAAAAAGTTACTCGGAAGTGTTAAAAAATAAAAGTCCCTCAAAATGAGGGACTTATTATAAGTTATTTGAAGATGTTTTGAGTTGTTTAGAGTACTTTATTTACCGATGCAGCATACCGAACAACCTGAATGTGAAAGAGTTGCGTTTTGAACGGTAGAAAAGCCTTTTCTCGCTTGTTTTTCAGGCCCAAAACCGTCCGTTTTGCTGCACTTTTCATTTGAATCAGAACCAACGGGAAAACTCCCTTTTCCTATCCGAAGTCCACCTGTTTTCTATCCGTTGCGAAGGTACGAAAATAAGTGGGATTTTCACTAACTGATGTCAACTAAAAGCAAGATGCAGTCACGAAGATTTTGCAGCCAAAAGAAAAAACAGGTAGTATCATTGGTGGACTTCGGCAAATCGGCTGGTCTGTTTGGCGGAGCCATTTCTTTCCTTCCCTTATTTTGACTTTACTTTAATTGGCGTATATATAAATACGGGGATAAAGTAAAGGTGCTGATTTCATGGAAAAGTGTAGATTTTAAGCCTCAATTTTGATGGAAAAGTGTTTAAAGAAGTCTGATTCGCTAGAAAAAGTGAGACGACTTCGATTTATTCGCTTGAAAAAATGTAGTAGTGCTTAAATACCATATCTTCTATTCTTGCGGTTTTTCACCTATAATACATCATTAAATAGATGAAAAGTAGTATATTTGCATATTATATGATATATTGAATATGGCAAAGAATACAATGGGCACCAAGTTGCCAAGAAAATTGGAGCAGAAGATGCAGATAGTGGGTGAGCAAATCAAACTGGCTAGACTGCGCAGGAATCTCAGCATGGCTCAGGTTGCCGAACGCGCAACCTGCTCACCACTTACGGTTGGCCGGATTGAAAAGGGTGCACCGACAGTAGCTATCGGCATTTATCTCAGAGTTCTCTATGCGCTTCAACTGGATGATGATATACTTCTGCTTGCCAAAGAAGACGCGATGGGAAAGGCTTTACAGGATTTGAGTTTGAAAAAGCGAGAGAGAGCATCTAAAAAAGAATAAGCCATGAAACGACTATATGTCTTTGCTGACTTTGATTGGCTTAAAGAACCAAGGCTGATCGGAGAACTGAGCTATGAATCACTTCGTGGCTCAGACAGTTATGGATTTTGCTATAGTGATGACTGGCTAAGGGACTATGGCAACTTGTTTCTGAGTGAGGACTTGAACAACTATCCAGGGCAGCAATATACAGCTCCTGGCAAGGATATTTTCGGATGTTTTTCTGATGCCCTCCCAGACAGATGGGGACGCACATTGATAAATCGCAGGGAACAGATTCTGGCAAAAGAGGAGAAGCGTCCTGTCCGCCGTCTTTCATCCTTTGACTATCTTGTCGGAATCGAAGACTACTCCCGCATGGGTGGGCTCCGTTTTAAGGAATTCTTGGACGGAGAATATATCAATGCAAGTGAAGTTCTGAGAATTCCACTAATAACCGATATCCGAGAACTAATTGCTGCCAGTTCTGAGATCGAAAAAAGTGAAGAGGAGAACCACCTGCCTGAAAGACGCTGGATCGAGCAGCTTGTACAACCGGGTTCATCCCTTGGCGGGGCGTGTCCAAAGGCAAGCGTAATTGACGAGAACAAAATCCTGCATATAGCAAAGTTTCCGTCACGCAAAGATGATTATGATACTGGGCTTTGGGAACATTTCTCACACCTATTGGCAAAGAAGGCCGGCATACACGCAGCAGAGACAAGAGTAATCTTCACAAACGACAAATACCATACATTGCTTTCCCGACGATTTGACAGGAAGGAAGACGGTAAGCGCATACACTTTGCTTCAGCTATGACTCTTTTGGGCTTGAATGATGGTGACAATGCCAATACCGGCCATGGCTATCTTGATATTGTTGATTTCATACTTCAGAACTGTACCAATGTGGAGAATAATCTGCAAGAACTGTATCGCAGAGTTGCATTCAATATCTGCATCGGTAATACGGATGATCATTTTCGTAATCATGGTTTCCTTCTGACATCCAAGGGATGGACTTTGGCTCCGGCTTACGATATGAATCCAACGCAGAATGAGTATCAAAGTCTGTTAATCAACAGCTATACTAATAAATCGGATTTGAATGAATTGTTAAATTCGTGTGAGGAATATATGCTACAGAAGCATATTGCTCAGCAAATCATTAGTGAAGTACTGAATGCCGTCAAGGAATGGAGAGCATTAGTCACAAAATTGGGAATTGCGAAAAGCGATCAGGAACGTTTTTCTTCTGTCTTTGATAGGCACTTATCGATATAAATCACAAGAAAATATAAGCACTGCAAAAAAAGTATGTATCATTCCCTGAAAAAAGTTGACTCGCAAAATCAAAAAACAAATGCGAATCAAACATTCACTCAAACGGGAGCTTTATCATGAGAAAGCGATGGATCTATACTTCAAGGAAGGTATATGCGGAACCCATATCTGCAAGATTCTGCCCATATCTCGCGCCACTAAAAATCATGGCTGCATAAATAGTAATATTTTGCATAGAAAAATATATTTAATATACTTTGATATTAAAATAATTGCTATCTTTGTGCCATGAACAATCCATTGCGACAATTAGGAAATGTCCCTGTTACAGCTTCCGTTTTAGAGTCCCTGTTCCCTCATATCAGGGGTGGAAGCCAAAAACTCAGGTTGCTTGAGCGTGACAAACAAATAATACGACTCAAGAAGGGGCTTTATGTGTGCAGTCCGGAAATAACGGGGAAAACCCTTTCGACAGAATTGATAGCCAATCATTTGTATGCCCCCTCGTATGTTTCCATGTCATCGGCTCTGCGCTATTATGGGCTGATACCGGAAGAGGTTTACACCAAACAGTCCATGACCTTGAAGTATGCCAAGAACTTTGACACGCCATTTGGACGGTTTGAATATACGCATATCTCGAAGGCGGCATTCTCTGTTGGGTTGACAAGCATCAAGAAAGATGGCTACGCATTTGTGATGGCTACGCCGGAAAAGGCTCTGTGTGATCTGATTGCCAATTCTTCAAAAGTAAATTTGCGTTATCTGAAAGATGCCGAAATTTATCTGGAAGAGGATATCCGGATGGAACGGGAGGATTTTATGCAAATGGATGCCCAGTTGTTTGAGGAATATATCAAAGTTGGTAAAAAGGCCGATTCAATCCGTACTTTACTTAAATTGCTGAAGAAATGAAGAATGAGATTTATGACAATATGCTCTCTGCATATGGTGCAACAACGGAACAAGAAAGGCGTAATGCCATATTTGAAGTAAACCAGCAGGTGATACTTGCCGGACTTTACAATGGCAGTTTCTTTGATGTGGCCGCTTTTTATGGCGGTACTTGCCTTAGAATTTTTCATGGTCTCCAACGCTTCAGCGAGGATATGGATTTTTCCCTCCTGGCTCCCGATGACAAGTTCGATTTTACGAAATACTTCCAGCCGATAATAGATGAATTTGCCATTGTCGGTCGTGAAGTGGAGATTAAAAAGAAAGACAAAAAGAGTTTTGGTAAGGTGGAATCCGCTTTCCTGAAAGACAATACGGATGTATATGATGTGTCTTTCCAGACTGATAAATCCATAAAAATCAAAATTGAGGTTGATACCCAGCCACCGTTGAATTTCAGGACTGAGCAAAAGCTGCTTCTACAGCCTCACTCTTTCATGACACGCTGTTTCATTTTGCCGGATTTGTTTGCCGGGAAGATACACGCATTGGTGTACAGAGGTTGGAAGAACAGGGTGAAAGGTCGTGACTGGTATGATTTCGAATGGTATGTCCGCCACAATGTACCTCTTGATTTTGCCCATCTCGCAGAGCGTGTCCGCCAGTTCAATAATGAAGAGATCGGGCGGGAGGCATTCATGGCCCAATTGAAAGACAGATTGGCGTCAGCGAACATCAATCAGGTAAAAAGCGATGTTCTTCCCTTTGTTAGGAATCCCAAGGAACTCGACATCTGGTCAAACGATTATTTTGTCAAGTTAGCGGATATGATGAAGTTTGAATAGTAACAACTGATTTTACAAAATGTGACAAAACAGATTTTGATTGACATTAGGGAGCAGGAATTGAGTGAGATTGCACAACTATCTTATGATATATTTCCCATATAACGAGGAAATGTGCAGCTATACGGATACATGGATGGGGGAACTATATGAAAACAAATATCCGTTGGTTGCTAAAGGTATGTGGTCGGGAATAATCAATTTGAAAACACATCAGCTGCTGAATTGGAAGCTTGAATATGGGATTTTGTATCTGCAGGCCAAGGTATGCGATAGCGGAACATATTTCCTGCTTGATAAAGATAAAAAGGTGATATGTAAGATTGCCGGTTATGTGCCAAACGGCCTGATTCCGGATTCAGATGACTGTGGAGACTATATCCGTTTAAGGATTAACAGTGATGGTACGATAGAAAATTGGCCTGAGAATCCTGACTATTCCGATTTCATTGAAGGATCTGAGTCTGTAGAAAGAATTGACACGAGCATTGCAGAGGAACCAATACTGGATACCAAGGTTGAGTTCACTTACAGCCAACTTATGGCAAAATTACTTCAGCTACCTAAATTCTTGCAGTTGGAAATAGGAAAGGCGTTAGTGGCAAATGCCTCGGAAGGATTTGAGAAATCGGACGAATGAGTATGTTTTACTTTTTAATCAGATTATTTTGCCATCTTATTTTTTATCGCGACATTTGCATTACGATAAACTTGTAACGGAATAATGGAAATAATTGGAATAATATGAAGCCTAATAATCCTTTCCTCATTTCGGGATATTACAGTCCTGAATTCTTTTGCGACAGAGAGCAGGAGACAGGAACTATTCTTGATGCGCTCCACAATGGGCGCAATGTGGCATTGATAGCACCACGCCGTATGGGTAAGACAGGACTGGTCCGTCATGCTTTTTATCGTTTGAAAGAGGAACAGCCTGATATTGTCACTTTCTATTTGGATATATACTCAACCCAGTCATTAGGAGATTTTGTAAGATTGTTTGCCAGTACGGTATTAGGGCAGTTGGACTCCGTTCCGCAAAAGGCTTTGAGTCGGATATGTCAATTTGTCCGAAGTTGCCGTCCTGTCTTTACTTTTGATGAATTGACAGGTGTTCCTAAGGTGACGATAGATGTGGCTCCGGCAGAGGAAGAAAATACCTTGAAAGAGATAATCGAGTATTTGGGCTCATCGGAGAAACGGTGCTATGTTGCCATTGATGAGTTCCAGCAGATTACAGAATATCCGGAGAAAGGAGTCGAGGCTTTGTTGCGTTCCTATATTCAGTTCCTGTCCAATGTGAACTTCATCTTTGCCGGCAGCAAGCAGCATATGATGCAAGAGATGTTCACTTCATCGAAAAGGCCGTTTTATCAAAGTACGCAACCTCTCACAATCGGACCGATACAACAGGATGAATACGCAAATTTTGCTACAGGGCATTTTTCTTTACATAATCTGGAACTGTCTCAGGATATTTTCAATTCGATTTATGAAAAGTACGAAGGACATACTTGGTATGTGCAGTGTCTTCTTAATCGCCTCTATGGATACGACCGCGATGTGGATATGAAACTGGTTGCATACGCCATAGATCAGATTTTATCCGAGTACAGCTACACTTATGCAGACATGCTGAAAGCATATTCTTCCGGTCAGGTGCGACTGTTGAAAGCAATCGCCAAGGAGGGCTGTGTCAAGGAAGTTTTGGCCGGCGATTTTATCAGCGCCTACAGGCTTCGTGCTGCAAGTAGCGTGAGTGCAGCATTGAAGAAACTGCTGGAAAACGAACTGGTTTATCAGACTGCCGACGGCTATATGATATATGACCGCTTTATGGGCGAATGGTTAAGGAGGCAAGGGTTTTGAATTTATTGTTGTGTAATTAGTTTTATATCTAATATGTCGTTCGAAATAATTGTTGATTGTATAATGGCTTTAGGAGCCTTGGCTACAGCTGCAACTTTTGTTCTTGTTCTCATAAATCAGAAGGGGACACAGAGGCAGATTGACAGCCTGTCGCAAATGACAGAGATGTTTTCTCGTCATTATCAATTGGAACGTATTCAGGCTGGAAGCAATATATATCCGAAAATTCAGATAAGTTTGAAGGATGATTTGATGTGGGGATTAAAGATCCAAGTTAAAAATAACTCATATCCAGTAGAAGTATACCGGATTATAATATATGAATCTCGAACTCATTTAGATATAAAATTGAAACCCAAAAGTGAATATATTCAAGTACGACAAGGGGAGACAAAATATATTTTACCTGGCGAATTAAGTCGTCAATCTCTATATGCTTTTGGCGCATCGATAAGAATATATCTTATTACGCCTTTTGAGGAAGCATACGAGATACGGTATATGGCTACAGACAAACAAAATTGCTATCAGTCTGAGCCAATTCCTATACTATACTCCAAAGATGAGCATGAATCTTCGAAAACGCAAGTTACTCAAATCAAACAATATTCGATACATGGAGGCATTCAGGGAACCATAAAGGACAACTTCCCGGAAGTCGCAAGAGAATTAGATGATTGATTTGGCTATTATAGCGGAATAATAAATGAAAAAACTAAATGAATTTATTATAAACAAGATAAATCATTATGGCAGTAAAAAAGTCAGAACTATATAGTACATTGTGGAAATGCTGCGACGAGCTTCGTGGCGGTATGGATGCAAGCCAATACAAGGATTATGTATTGGTAATACTTTTCGTTAAGTACATCAGTGATAAAAGTCGCAGTGATGAAGGTTTTGATATCGATATTCCTGAGGGTTGTTACTTTGAGGATTTTGTAGCTCTCAAAGGCAATCCGAATATTGGAGAGGAGATGAATAAGAAGATGGCCGCACTTGCCGAGGCTAATCAACTGGATGGCGTTTTTGTTGCCGACTTTGAAGATGATGCTAAGCTCGGCAAGGGAAAGGATAAGGTTGAAACTCTCAGTAAACTCATTGCAGTTTTCCAAAATGAGAACCTCGATTTTAGCAAAAATAGAGCTGCCGATGACGATCTTATAGGAGATGCTTACGAGTATTTGATGAAGAATTTCGCCACCGAGAGCGGTAAGAGTAAAGGTCAATTCTACACCCCGGCTGAGGTCAGTCGTGTGATGGCCAAGGTCATCGGGTTAGGTAATGCTAAAAAGGGGAAAAAGACCACTATCTACGACCCTACTTGTGGCTCGGGATCTCTGCTTTTGCGTGCTATGTGTGAGACCCCAGATGGAGCAACCATCTATGGGCAGGAGAAGGACAATGCAACCGTCGGCTTGGCAAAAATGAACATGATTCTCCATAATGAGATCTATGCCGACATCAAGCAGGGAGACACAATTAATGACCCTCAGTTCAAAGATGACGACCAACTCAAGACATTTGACTACATTGTCGCAAATCCACCGTTTTCTACAAAGTCTTGGTTGAAAAGTGCAAAGACTGAGGACGTATACCATCGTTGGGGAGAAGGTATTAAAATCGGAGTCCCTCCGGAAAAGAATGGTGATTATGCGTTTCTACTCCATATTGTGCGCTCTCTGAAACAGACTGGTTGTGCAGCCTGCATTTTGCCTCATGGCGTTCTATTTAGAGGTAATGCAGAGGCTCAGATTCGTAAATATCTTGTTGCAGAAAAACGGTACATTAAGGGAATCATAGGACTACCAGCTAACCTCTTTTATGGTACAGGTATTCCGGCCTGTATCATCATCGTTGAAAAGTCAGAGGCAGCAGGTCGTAAAGGGGTGTTTATGATCGATGCCAAGAGCGGGTATATCAAAGACGGTGCAAAAAATCGTCTGCGAGAACAGGATATTCGCCGCATTGTCGATGTGTGGCAAGCGCAGCGGGATGTGCCTCATTATGCGCGCTTTGTGCCTATGGAGGAGATTGAACGTAACGATTACAATCTCAACATACCTCGCTATGTATCTGCTCCCGATACGGAGATTCTGCAAGATATCGATGCTCACCTTCATGGAGGTCTGCCCAAACACGATATAGATCAGTTTGATGCCTATTGGAAAGTGTGCCCATCACTTCGAGCCGATCTCTTTTGCGACCATCCTGCACGTCCAGGATACTATTCTTTGAAGTGTACCCCGGAGATTGTACGTGATGTCGTTGCCCAAAATATAGATTTCCGTAAACAGAGCGATGCGTTTCGAAGTAGTTTTGCCGAGTGGTGCGATTCTCATCGGGCTCAACTTTATGCTCTCGTTCCCGGATTTGCCCCCAAGAAACTCATCGAGCAACTGGGTAACTCGTTGTTGGAGATTTTCGGGGTTGATAAGTCGCTTGTCGATGCTTATGATGTCTATGATTGCCTGATGAACTACTGGGGCGAAACGATGCAAGATGATTGCTATATGATTTCGTCCGGAAGCTGGACAGTGCAACTGTACACTCCGCAACCTGCTTCCAAGAAGAATGACGAAAAAAAGAAGGAGAAGAAGGCAGCTACCCCCGAAGACGTTGTTTGTGATCTGCTCCCTGTATCGATCGTTATTGACGAATATTTTGCAGAAAAGCGGGATGTTATCGCTGCTGCTGAAGAGTTGCTGGCGCAAAATGAGGGGCAGCTTGCTGAGCTGGTCGAGGAACAGGCGGAGAATTATCTTGATGAGGACAATTTTCCCGATAGTAAGATTACCGATGCCAATGTAAAAAAACGAATTAAGGCACTCGATAAGAAAACCGATGCCGATGAGATTGCCGTGTTGCAAAAGTATCTCAACCTCAAAGGTGATATATCACTCAATAAGAAACTGATTAAGGAACGTAAATATGACTTGCTGACTGCTCTTGTAGTCAAGTATGCCGATCTGTCTGAGGAAGAGATTAAGTGGTTGGTTATTGAGAAAAAGTGGTTTGTATCGCTTGCGTTGCGCCTTGAGGGTGAGATGCAACGCATCAGTCAACAACTCACCTCCAAGGTGTCGGCTCTTGCAGAGCGTTATGCCCAGACGCTCCCCGAGATTGATGCCGATATAACCGAATTGGAAGCAAAAGTCGCCACACATCTGAAACAGATGGGATATTGATTTATGCTGTAGTAAGTAAAATTTACACTATGAGTAGAGATAGTAAAATAGAAATCAAGTCAGAATTAGCCTCTGGCTATAAACATATACACTTGCTTAATGGCTTGTCATTGTCTCAGATTGAGACTTTATACAAGTATATGCCGTATGATCGGCTGATGGCTTGTGTAACGAATGGTGAATTAGTTTTTGTTTCCCCTAAAACATGGATAGATCCTTTTGAACGCAGGTTTTGGAAAACCGATTATAGTCGAAAATATAACTTTATTCAGCCTGAAATTGCTTGCATGTGCTTGACTACAAAGTTTTCAACAAATGAAGAGGCCGCGTGGAAAATGTATGCAGATAGTACAAGCAAGGCATTGCGCATATCGTTTAATGTAAAACAGTTATTAGACACATTAGAGTCTTATGCTCAAACAAATCATTGTGCCATATATATTGGCAAGGCTATTTATGCTTTGGAACGCAAGGCTATAATGGGATTACATAACCATGTCAATGAATTTTTTCCACAAAATAATTTTTCATTGGAGCATTATCTAACTTTGATGTGCTTGAAGCGCAAGGCATTTGCATTTGAGAATGAGGTTCGAATATTTATCGTGAAAGCTAATCTTTCATGGCATGGAGATATAATAAAGATTCCAGTAGAGATTTGATAAAAATCTTATTCCTCGTATTACGATAGGACCATTAACCCCATTTGCAAACAGTGATCCCCGAAAAAGTTTATATAATACTATCCAAAACGTAGAAAGAGATGTATATAAACAACGGCTGGGCGAAGCGATACAAGGTTGCGAAGTGAAACAATCTCAATTATATACAGATAAAAGTCCATTGAAAAGGATATGAATATACCACAAGTATGGGGCGTATAACGAAGCGGTTTTTCAATGGTGACGGGCAAAACGGCGAAAGT